>JACCEA010593539.1_pt1 | contig 83249 bp, 82 predicted proteins | sample 7449851 | NCBI WGS metagenome assembly JACCEA01 (sample SAMN15323453, study PRJNA562643) | freshwater metagenome | isolation source: river surface water | place: USA:Blue River Watershed | collected 2017-08-18 | reverse complement strand
CCTTCAAGCTCGTGCTGCGGTCTGCATGTCCACGTTTCCCGTGAGCAATAGCTCCCCTGACTACGAGAATGTAGTCACAAAGCCAGCGGCTCTGGAAGATGAGTGGACATGGCGCACACGTATCCGCACTTAGGCGGTTTCCTGGTTGTGAACCAGCACGATGACGTCACAAGGACAGTCACCGCATGTGATGCCACGTACGCAAGCGTACTCAGACATACCCTGGTCTGGTCGCGAAGCTTTAAGTATAGAGCAGCAGAGACTGTCCCAAAATGTTTGGTGCCAGCTATAAAGCATCCCGCCGGCTCACAGACGTCGCAAGACCATGAGTCCTACCATCCGCGCCCTGCCCGGCTCGGAAGGCAGCTTCGCTGCCGACCTCGCGACGGTAGGTCGCTCGGAGCGCATGGTGGGCGGCCCGCACATGTGCATGTACCACGAGATAGGGGAATCGCCCTTGGCTTTGCGCAAGTGGCGCTGCGGCAGCGTGTACATGCATGTCTCGCGAGCGTCGCCCACGAAGCCGTGCGTCCGAGCGACCGTTGGTCGCGAGAATGCAGCGCGGTGCTGGACGGCATCAACGAGATGAACCGCCGCCCGGAACGCGCCGCTGCGGTGCTTCTGGACGGCGCGCACGAGCCCGGACAGCCGCTGCCGGGCGTGTGGACAGAGAACGGTCGGGAGTTCCGCGTGGACTACCGCGCCTACGCCGGCCCGGATGTGTTCCCCGTCGCTCTGGAGGGCGCTTCGCAGCCAGTCGTTCGGAGGCACCTGTGGGCGGAGGTCTACAGGAAACGCAGCTGCCGCTAGGCTCAGCCGCTCTCCGAGTCCGCGACGACGATGAGGACGGTGGTGCCGTCCTTGAGCACGCGCGCGTGCATGTCCATGATATTGAACAGCGAGCAGTACTCCAGGCCCTGCAGCTCCGCGAAGAGCCTGAACACGCGCGACAGCTCCAGCTTGCCAGTTGCGAGGGCGCGGAACGCAACGATGCCGTCCATGAGCTTTTTGGTGCGTGGCCGGCGCGGCAGCTGGGTCAGCGTGCGCTTGACGCGGTCGGCGGGCCACGCCGACGGGTCGGTCAGGTACGTGCCCGTCCCCCACAGGCTGTCGACGACGAAAGCCATCCGGACGTCATCGCGCAGCTCCGCGTCCGCGTCCACGAGGCGCGAGGTGTACGAGGTATCAAAGACGACCAGGTCGAACTTGCGAGGCAGACAGGCGAGCGTCTTGGACATGGGTACTACAATGAAAACCGAAAGAAACTACCCGCTACGAGGCGTCCAGGCCTCCTCGCGTTCGAAGGTATTCATTTTAGTACTGACCGTGTCGCCGTGATGCTTGACGCACACGACGCGCGGTTCGTAGAGACCGTCGCCGTCGCCGTACATTGCCAGGTACTTCTTGTAGTGCGACGACCAGACGAGCGTGCCATCATGGAAAGAGGCAACCTGCAGGCCCACGGGCAGATTGGTCCTGGTATCGTAATCGACGCGGACGTCGAGGTCCACATCGGGGAAGCACGTGCGGTAGGCCTGCTTGGTATTTTGAAGCCACACCAAATGTCCTGCGTCTTGCGTACCGACGAAGCGAGACCAAAGAGAGTCGTAGATGCAGCGTTCGATATAGTCTTTCTTGACGCGCCGCGTGTTCGTCGTGTTCTCGGGCAGGCACCTTGGGTTGTCGCGTCCTCGAGGCGGACAACTGCCCAACCTGTGGTAGACGGGCTGGTAGCGATGCGATACTGCCTCTCCTTCGCGTTCAAAATATGTGATGCCACGCACGAACGCGTTGAACACCCGCGTCACCTGCTGCGTGTGCTTGATGTTTTGGATGTCCGGTAGCAAGCCTCTGAAAACCCTGTCCCGGAACCCTATGAGACGACCGTTGGCCGTGCGCACGTTGGGTTCCTTCAGCAGGATTTCTACTTCGCTGAGAACGTCCTGGAGCTGTTCTCCGAAACGGGATGCTACGTCCCGAAGAGCGCCTTCCGCACTCGCACGCTGCAGCCCGCCTTCCAGCGCGGACAGAGTATCCATCAGCTGGGTCATGTCGCGGTCGCGTACGATGCGATTGGATGCCAAACTGAGACACGCAGCAGATACGAGTTCATCCATGTTCCTGACACAGGCACAGAAAACAATGGACGCCGGTCGGCGCGCCCTACACCCAGCGCCCGTGGTCCCAGACCTCGTCCGACTCGTCGACCCGGCCCATGACCGTGGGCAGCCCGGCGGTCGGCGGCAGCTCCAGCGCCTCCTCGCCCACCCAGCGCAGGAACCGCGCGCGGCGGCCGCCCGGCTGCGTGAGGGCGTTGCAGATGCCTTCTGCTACCCTCGTCAAGGCGTCGCCGTCCGCATCCACCTCGTCCACGACGTCCTGGGTCCGCACGCGCCGCGCGCCGCTCAGGAACAGCCGTGCAATGGGAGGCAATGGGAGGCGTTGTCCGCCGAGTAGCCACTCGAGCGTCGGCGGGGCGCAGTCGCACCACAGCTCCTGCAGGTCGGCCAGCGGGGCCAGCGGGGCCGGGGCGAGCTGGCGGCTCTCGCCGTCGGCGTTGCTGTCGGCCGGCAGGTCGGGGCGCCATGCCAGCGCCTGGGCCTCCGCCAAGGTGGGCGCCACGTCATACTCCTCGCCGTCGAGGTATTCCTCGCACTCAAACTCCAGGAACAGCGCCGCGGTGGCGGGGAAGAACCGCAGCACCCAGTGCACCAGGTTGCAGGCCTCGGACTCGTGTGAGGCTTGGACGTCCAAGCGCAGCCGCAGCGGGCAGACGCACGGCGCGACCGCGGCCGTGCGGCTGCGGACCACGCAGCCCATGACGTCCATCCAGTCGTGGGCCTGCAGCTCCAAGACCAGCACCTCCAGGTGCGGGCACGACTCGACGAGTCGGAGCACGCGCGTCAGCGGCGGCTGCTTCCACCACGCCTCCAAGGGGTCGTCGTCGGAAGGCACCATGAGGTCCTTGTACGTGTACACCATGAGCGGCGTGGGGATGCGCAGGCGCCGCATGTGCACCAAGGGCTCGGCGTTCACGGGAGGGTCCCACGTCAGGAGCAGGCACGCGACGCGCTCCAGTTGGCTCGCCGCAAGGGCGGTCCAGTCGGCATCGTCGTCGCACACGAGCTGGGCGTCCGTGCGCCGCAGGCCGGGGAACACCCGCTGCAGCCACGGCGGCGCCAGCGTGATTTCCGTATGGCTCAGCTTCAGCGACAGCACGCGCAGGCGGGGGCGGCTCCCCAACGCCATCAGCATCGCTTTCGCGACGGCTGCCGAGTGCGTCCTATCTGGGCTCGGCACCTGAAGCCGGAGCTCCTCCAGGTCCAAGCATGTATTGAACACGCTGGTGCCCGGTCGCAGCAGGGGGGCGTTCGATGACAGCTGGATGTCGAGCGCTGTGAGTTCGTCGGGCAGCGTCACGCGGCTGTACGGAATGGAGGCCATGCGCAAGCGGCGCAGCCGCGTCCAACCCTGCAGGCGCACCGTGTTGCCGGCGGGTTGCGGCGGCACCTCCTCTGTAAACGTGGTGTCCACCGTCAGCTCCTCCACGGTCGCGTTCTCCGCGGGCACCGACGCCCACCAGCTGAGCGCCTGGGGGCGCGTCAGCGCCACGCGCAGCACGGGCGCCACGGTGTACATGTGCGTCGGCATCGCTGCCTCTGCTACTACTCGCACCCCGAGGTGCACTTCCAGCGTCCGCAGGCGGGGCATCATCATGCGCCGCACGTGCTGCAGCAGAACCACCATCGCGTACCAGTCGCGCAGCCAGTCGCGGCTGTCTTCCACGGCGTAGGTCAGCTCCCGCACATCTGCGGCGAAGTTCCTGGTCCTGCTCGTCGCCACCAGGAAGCCCTGGTCGCCGCGCAGCCGCAGGGCCCGCGGCGACCCCACGAAGCCCCTCCACGCTTTGCAGACGAGGCGCGCGACAGAGGGCGACAGCAGCCTCGCGACCACGGGCTGCGCTGCCTCGGGCAATGCGGTCGCGTCCATGGCTGGCGCCGGTTGTGCGGTTACTCGCAATCGTCCGGCCCTGCGATGCGCTTTCTTTTTTTTTGGGAGGCTTCACATGCAGATGTATCGGAATCGCTGTCACAGTCCGAAACGTTTCTTGTAGTCCGCGATGCTGGCCGCGAGCGTCCTCTTGTTCCACAATACGAAACGTGACAGCGCGCCGGCAGACTTGGGGTCGTCCCAGTTTTCACCGACGGCGTGCCGCGCGAGGTAGCGCGCCTTCCGTGCGGCGTCCTTGTGAATCGTGTAGTTGCTCATGCCTTTGGCGCCAAAGTGGATACGTGCGCCGTCCGAGAACGTTGCGACGTACTTTTTACTCTTGCGACAGCTTGGCCGGATGTCAATGAGTGCAAGCTTCATGTCCGGAGTATTCGTATAGCTGGCATCGAATATTTTGGGACTTCCTTCACATGCAGATGTCGAGGATACTCTTGATGAGCTTGCGCCTGTCCGCGTCCTCGACGGCGGTCAACAGGACATCGATGATGCGCAGGAATCGCTTCTCGGCGCGAGCCGCCGCCTGTTCCTGTTGCCCCATGCGGTACTGCATTTCGTTCAGGTCCCGGTTGGCTTTGTCCAGGCTGGTGTAGGGGTCGTCGGCGTAGGAGCGACTGCGACCGTCTTCGTAGTCGTAGTCGTCGTCTGCGAACTGTGGAAATTGAAAGATGTACCTGCATGCCTTGTCGCCTATCTCCCGCTGGACAGCCTTTGGGAGGGCGGTCACTATCGTGTTGATGTCGGACAACAACACGTTGGCCCATCGCAGGTGGTGCACCTTTGCGTACAGGCCGGCGGGGTCTTTCAGCACGGCCATCTCGTCGTCCGTGCCGTAGCACTCCATGGCGACTTTGAAAGAGCACTGCAGCGCGGCCTTGGTATCGTTGTCGAATCGGAGCACCGAAGCGATGAGCGGCGAAATGGACGCCATTGAACTCAATCTGTGCGTTTTTCCTTTAGATATGGCTGCCGTATGTATCCCGCATCACCGCCGCTGCAGTATTCTGCAAACTCTGCCTGCACGATGCCCGATTCCTGTAAACTCTGCTTGCACCTCGTCCGTTCAAGTGAAAATAATTGGACATTTCCGTCTTTCTCTTCACGCCCGCTCGCCGCGCACGCGCCTCACCTGCTGGAAGTCCCGCGGCAGGACGCGTGCGCGTTCCGGCCGGCGCGCGATGGCCGCGAGGTTGGAGTCCTCGAACAGCTGCACCAGGTAGGCCTCCGCGGCCGCTTGCAGCGCGCGCATGGCGCTGTCGTCGATGTCCAGCTCTCCCGCGGGTCCAAAGTCCTGCAGGACCTCGCGCACCAGGTCCTCGAAGGGGCCTTCCGGGATGAGCCGGTTGTGGCGCGTCTGGTAGTAGCGGATGCCCGCCACCAGCGGGTCCTCGCGAGACTCGGCCTGAGCGGTCCGCAGGTCGGGGAAGGCGGCGAAGGGGTCTTTCTGTTCCTCCTCCAGCTTGCGGAGGTATTGCAGCCGGGCGGCCGCCCATGCGGTCTCGACGTCCCATGTGCCCATACTTTCCTCGGTCTCAGCGTCGTCCTCCACGTCTGGCTCTACCAAAGACTCCGCAGGCTCGGAGGCTTCTGAGTCCGAGTCCCGGTCCATCTCCGAGTACTCGTCGGTCTCGTGGCTATCGTGGGAGCAGTCGGAAGCAGAGTCGGAGTGCTCCGACCAGTCGCCGTCCGTGTCTGTCTCTGTGCCAGCGTCGGAATCTTCGGAGTCAGAGTCGTCGGACGCCGCCGAGCTCGCGGGACTCACTTCCATGTCCATGCCCATGCCCTGCAGCAGTTCCGTCAGCCCCTCGGGGCAGACGCGCTTGCTGGGCCGGTGGTCGTCATCGTACTCCGTCAGGCGCCGCTTGATGGGCTCTCTGAAGACCTCCATGGTGGGACGTTGAAAAGACAGCAAACGGTTTTCGATTTTTTTCCACTGCGGCAGTCGGCAGTCTGCGACGTGTGGAAATGATCACTCCGATGTCAAACCAGATTCCCAGGCGCGTACCGCTCCTCCACCATCATCCGGTACCAGTTCTCCATGAAGCAGCCCCAGAACCCGCGCGCCAGTTCCCATGCCCGGGTCGTATCGCCGCGCACGACCAGTTGCATCATGCTCGTCAACGAGCAGATTTCATCGTACGGCTGGAGCCAGCAGCCCTGGCGCCAGTAGTGGATGCTGCAGTACGTTTCGAGAAAGGCGACGGCATCCACGACGTTGCGACCCTCCCCCCTCGGCACCGCGTCCACGACGGCGCCCAGCATGCGCACCATGTCCCGCTGTGCGCACATCAACCGGTAGTGGCAGCTCGCCATGCGCAGCCACACCTCCACGGCATTGGCGTCCTGCGGGAACGCGCGGTCCGCCCACCACTCCCGCAGGGTGCCGTCCCCGGGCTCGGTCCACAGCTCTTCACGCAAATCCTGCAGCCGCACCGCCATTGCAGCCGGCGACAGCAGCTCGCGCATCGCGGCCTTCACCTCCTCGCTGAAGCACCCCTCCGTCGTCCAGGCGTCCACGTAGTCTTCCTCGGGGAGCAGCGGGGGCGTCCCGCGTGCGGGCGCGAACGCCTCCGCGGGCGCGTCGCAGCAGCGATGGCTGCGGTGGTACTCGAAGATGGCGCGGACGTGTTCGGCCATGATGGACACATGGGCGGTATCGTCACCGAGAATTCGCTTTTTTTCAGGCAGCCGCGGCTTCGGCCGTCCGCCACAGGAAGCCTTTGACCTCCAGCCCGTGCTCGATGCCCTGGTACAGCGACTGCCGCGCCACCCGCAGCTCCTTGGTGACGTGCGCGACCGACGCGTACCGCTTCACCACCTCGCCCGTCCGTGGGTCCACCTGCTCGATGCCGCGACCGTTGCCGCGGGTCCGGGGCTCCGGCAACGTGCCGCCCCGCTGCAGGTACGCCTCTTTCAAGTCTTCGGCGCAGTCGTACCACATGCGGAAGGTGTGCCCGCCCGACCGCGTGCCCTTCGCGATGGCGCTGGAGATGGCGGCGGTGCCCTTGAACTGCCGGTCCTCCGCGGCGGCCTTCTGGTCGCAAAACACCTTGACGATTTCCGTGCGCTCCAGGTTCAGCATCGCCACGAGTCCCTTGCGCTGCGTGGTGGCCTCCGCGGACGTCTCTCCGATGTCCTGCACCGTATCGTCGGGCTGGTCCCGGGCGAGCGCCGCCCACCGGTAGCCCTTGTAGACCGCCCGGTTGGAGATGGCCTGCCGTATCATCTGCGCCACGGGGGAGTCCAGCTTGGAGTCGCGGGCGGCCTCCGCGCAGCCGGGGTACGTCTCCAGCAGCGCGCCGCTGCCGTCGGCGGCGTACCGCTGTATCTTGTGACCGCGCCCCTGGGTGTAGCGGCGCCCTCCATCTTCCGGCGCTTTGAACCTGCCGTGGTTTTCCGCGGCGACGGCTCTGACTGCAGCAACGTCGTCGCGCGTGGCCTCGAACAGTTCACCGTCACTGCCGGCTTTCGCCAGCGGCGCGATGCTCGGATGAGCACACAGAAGAGTCTTGAAGGCGTGGCACGCGCGTGCGTCGGCGCACTCGTAGTACTCGAACGCTCGCATGGCACCGTGTTTGCGAATCAGGTGAGCCGTACGCCCGCCCAAGTCGCTCGTGTTGCCGATATGGATGAGTGTCTTGCCGTCCTCCATGCGCTTGATTTTGCCGAGGAACACGATAGGCTTGTGGCCGTGGAGTCGTACGATGGTGTTGTGGAGCTCTTGCTCGGTTTCCAGCAACCGCTCCTCGTCGCTCCTACCAGTGATGCGGATGTCGTGAGCGGTGCCATCAATGTCGCACGACCGAGTGGACATGTTTGCATGCTCATTGGTGCGCATGTCTTTATATAGTATACCAACGAGCATCGCACCTTCACGACGACGACGCCGCGAACCGCCACACCGCGCCGCGGTAGGGCGTGCCGGCCGCCACGTGCGCGTGGAAAGACTTATGACATCCTTGGATGTGCTTGCACGCCGCGGATATGCTCTCGAAGGTCCGGAGCACTTCGTTCGTGCGCGCGTCCACCTGCTGCACCGGCTTGTTGCACGTGCGCTGAGGAGCCGCAGGAGGGTCGGGCAGCGCCCCCGTGTAGGCCGCGCGCGTGGCCGCCGGCAGCGCGTCGTAGAACGCCCAGCGGTAGCCTCCAGACTTTGCGTTGCGGGAGATGGCCAGAGATATGCTGGAAGCGTGCTTGACGTCGACGGCGGCCGCAGCGACCTTCTGGTTGGCGTGGACGCCCACGATCGCACGGGTCTCGGCGTCCAGCTGTGCGATGGGCGAATGCCGCTGCTGCACGGCCGCCAGTTGCTGTTCCGTGACGGTGGGCGGCAGCGCAGGCAGGTCGTCCGGGTAGCGCATGCGGTCGACGAGCTGCCAGCGGTGGCCGCCGAGGACGGTGTTGGCCTGCGCAGCGTTGCGGATATCGTAGTCGTACTTGCCTGGTAGGAAACGCGCGGCCTCCCGCGCGCCCTCGAACGTCCGCACCAGCACGGGCGGGTCGCTGCTGGCATCGTACATGAGCACCATGCGGCCGTGGCTGACGCCACCGCGCGCTCCCTGCATGCTGTTCACGACAGGAGGTGGCGGCGGCGCGGACGACGCAGGCGCTACGGAAGTGAAGGCGATGCTCGGGTCCATGTCTTTGGCGAGCAGCTCTCGAGCGAGCTCGACGCGCGCCAGGTCGAGTCGCTTGTCGATGTCGTCCTTGTCAGAGGCGTGTGCCAGGTGGCGCTCGATGATTTTGCGGAGCTGAGCGTGGCCGAAGGCGGAGTCGACGCGGATGTGCTCCGTCAGCGTGCCGTTCAGCCGACGGCGCGCCTGCACGTCGGGATGATGCAGGGTCAGCTGCTCCACCGCCTGCGCGTTTGGCGTCGGCCACACGTCCAGGATGACGAAGTCGCGGTCCAGCTCCTGGCGGTGCGCCGCGGCGCGCGTCCGGATGTCCTTCGTCCATCCCAGCTTCAGGTAGTCGTCGTCCAAGCGCCCCAGGTACAGCACGACCGTGTCGCGGTGCGTGCTGATGAGCGTCTCGCTGCGGGCGCGCATCCGGCCGAGGGCTTCCGCGCGTGCAGCGGCCTCCGCGGCGGCGCGTGCCTGCGCTTCGAAAAACACGCGTTCCATTTTCAGATAGTACTTGCGGGTCAGCTTACCTCGTGCGGTGTTGGCCGTCAGGCACACGCCCTTGAAGGTCTCCACGTTCATCAGGACGGTCTCGCGGGGGCGGCCACCAGTCGGATGGATGTCGCTCGAGCGCACGATGAAATCCGTTTGTTCTGTGTAGTACTTGATAAGATGCTTTTTGGCATTCCCTTTGTTCTCAAATCCCAAGTACTCCCACACATCATCCAAGTCGACGACATATTTTGTCGTATCCGTGCCGTGCTGCAGGTACATCTCAAAGTGCTTGACGTACGTCTGCTGTTCCTCCTCAGTGAAGGCAGCGTACAGCGCGTCGTTGATTGTGGTGTCCATGTCGGGGCGTACTGCAAACTGTGAACCATTCCTTTATATGGTGAGTCGAACGTGCGCCCCCCTCAGCGTGATGCCAAAGTCCCACGGTGAGACGCACAGCAAGGGGGCGGGCGCTGCCTTGGGGGGGGGGTTTTTGTCATCCAGCACAAAAAAGGGGGGGGGGTCTCATGCGCATCCCGTGGTGCGCATCGGCCGCTGCTGCTCCGCGACAGTACGTACGGGAAGGAAGCCTCATCCCGGCCGCCTGCGTTTCATCCGGGCCGGCGGCCGCCGACCGCCGCCATTTTTTTTCTCGCGTTAATGTATATCTCCAACCAAACCACAATGGGTGGCGGTCTGATGCAGCTCGTCGCATACGGCGCCCAGGATGTCTACCTGACCGGCAACCCCCAGATCACCTTCTTCAAGGTGGTGTACCGCCGCCACACCAACTTCTCCATGGAGGCCATCCAGCAGACCTTCAACGGGTCCGCCGACTTTGGCAAGAAGGTGACCTGCACCATCAGCCGCAACGGCGACCTCATCAACCGCGTGTACCTGCAGGTGGACCTGCCCGACGTGGACGTGCAGGGCGTGGCTGCCGGCACCGGCCTGAACGTGCCTACCGGCAAGGTGGCGTTCCGCTGGCTGAACTGGCTGGGCCACATCCTGATCAAGAACGTGGAGATCGAGATCGGTGGCCAGCGCATCGACAAGCACTACGGCGAGTGGCTGCACATCTGGAACGAGCTGACCCAGACCGCCGGCCACCAGCTGGGCTACGCCAACATGGTGGGCAACACCCCCCAGCTGACCAACGTGACCCAGAAGGACAACGCCACCGGCGCGCCCCTGACGGTGAAGGGCCAGACCCTGTTCATCCCCCTGCAGTTCTGGTTCTGCCGCAACGCCGGCCTGGCGCTGCCGCTGATCGCGCTGCAGTACCACGAGGTGCGCATCAACCTGGAGCTGCGCGAGGCCACCGACTGCTACTGGGCGGCCCGCGAGATGACCTCCGACTCCACCGCCACCACCCCCGTGCTGAGCTGGGAGGAGAAGTCCGACCTGGTGAGCGTGCCCCAGGGCAAGCTTAATGCAAGCCTGTACGTGGACTACATCTATTTGGATACGGATGAGCGCAGGCGCTTCGCCCAGGTGTCCCACGAGTACCTCATCGAGCAGCTGCAGTTCACGGGCGACGAGTCCACCAGCAACACCAACAATAAGGTCAAGCTCAATTTTAACCATCCTACAAAGGAGCTGATTTGGGTTACACAACCCGATACCTTCACCGACAGCGGCATGCCCGGCGGCAAGCAGTGGTTCAACTGGAGCGACGCCGCCGACACCACCTACGGCACCTACGGCGGCAGCAACTCCGCCTGGAACACCACCGGCACCGCGCCCCTGGCCAACCCCGACGGCCTGGCCACCAACGCCGCCGGCACCATGCCCGGCGTGGCCGCGGGCGGCGCCTCCCTGGTGCACATCCCCGTGTCCTTCGAGGCCGGCGCCAACCCCACCGACTCCGCCAAGCTGCTGCTCAACGGCCACGACCGCTTCTCCGAGCGCCCCGGCCGCTACTTCAACCTGGTGCAGCCCTACCAGCACCACGAGAACGTGCCCAGCTGCGGCATCAACGTGTACTCCTTCGGCCTCAAGCCCGAGGAGCACCAGCCCTCCGGCACCTGCAACATGTCCCGCATCGACAACGCCACCCTGCAGCTGACCCTGACCCGCAACACCGTCAACAACCGCACCGCGAAGATCAAGGTCTTCGCCGTCAACTACAACGTGCTGAGGATCCAGTCTGGGATGGGCGGATTGGCATATTCTAACTGACCCCTCTTGTGTAGGAAACCCACCCATATTATCAGTACAGAAATTACCGGCGCTTGGTGCGCATGCTGACAATAATCGCTTTCGCATCAGAAGCTGACATCTGCTGCTTGTTGTACACCACGGGCGACACGTACACCCAATACATGCCCCTGGCGCGGTGACCTCTTGCTATTGTCATCTGAAACTGCTTGGCGTCCTTGCACACGAAAGCAGCCGCCGTCGCCGCGCTGGGAAACACGATGACCGCGTCTCCAGCCTCGTCGACAGCCGCGACCGGCTTCCGCTCCCCGCGCATCGTCGTCAGCAAAGCGCTCGCGTCGCGCAGCACCCACATGCGCGTCTTTTCGTGGATGCGCGCCATGTGGCCCAGGAACGCCTCCAGGCGCCAGTCCTTCTTCATGTAGTTGCACTGCGTGCAGCAGCCGCGGCAGTTGTCCGCCACGTAGCCCCCGGTCGCGTCCACGCGGTCGATGCCGAGAGATGGCCCGCGGCCGCACAGGTAGCACGGCGACGACCACATGTCCAGCTTCTCGTCCTCCGTGAGGTGGCACGTCTTGTCTTTGTCGTCTGCCGCAGCGCGCTCTGCGTCCTTGCCGAAGTTGGAGGGCTTTGCGTTCTGCGCAAAGCTCGCCATCCCTGCCTCCCCGCCGTGGTGCGCCACCACCCGCCGCACGCCAGCCACGAACTCGTCCGTGCTGTAGCTCTGCTTCATCGCGTTGCACACGCCGCAGCTGGGCACGACGTTGACAGCCTCGTAGATGCCTTTCGGGTCGACGCGGTCGAGCCCGTTCAGCACGTCGTCGTCCTCTCCTTCGTCGCGCGGAGCGCGGCCGCAGTACTCGCACGGCCGCCCCATCACATCGCACAGGGCGTCCCTGTCCTCCATGCGCACGCGGGTCTGCCACGCCTCGCCGTACTTCTGCCGCATCGAGGTGAGCATCGCCTTCCAGCGGCGCTCTGGGACGGTTCTGGTCTTGTGTTGCTGCGCGGCGACCTTGTCTGGATTGCGATGCGCCCACGCCAGATGCGCCTCCGCGTTGCGCTTGAGGTATGCGGCTTCGTCCTCGGCGCGACGCTTCGCGCGGCTCTTTTCGCAGTAGCCTTTGGCGTCGTGGCAAACGTTGCACAGGGTACGCCAGCCGCCGGATGCAACGTCCGTACGCCACTTGAACTTGAGGTCGGACGGCGAGGCCACAGGGCAGCCAGGATTGCTGCACGATGTAGGCTTGGGAACGGTGCTGCGGTCGATGGCTTTGTTCTTCGCCTTGGCTTTCTCGGCTTTCACTTTTTGGTAACAGGGCTTGCAGACTTGGCGGCGACTTTTCGCGCTGCCGTCGACGTTGCGCAGCGTCACTTCGAAAGCGTCGAGGGGCTTTGTCGCCCCGCACTCGCCTTTGCACGTCCTGGTGGTCTCCATCGTACCGGTATGGGTGGGTATACTATGCGATACATCCCATGTCTTTATGTGCGCACACGCCGCGGAAAGCAAAGCGATGTCAACCCATCAGTAGTATCCCGTACCAGTCGGTGCGGTCACTCCATGGGCATTCAAATGACATCGACCGACAATGGCATCGCCGATTGTTCGTTTCTCCCTCCTCATCGACATGCTCTCCCGCGCCTTCGATGGCAAGAACGCCGTGTCCCAAGGAAACTACGAGGACATCGTGCGGTGCATGCGCGCGTACGATGGCGAACGCGCCGCCCCGACCGAGGAACGCGCGGTGCTGGCGAGCCGAGGGTGGCCTATCACGTACCATCCGTGCGACCACATGGAGCGCGTCCGGTTCTGCATGACGTTCGACGAGGCATCGGACTCGAAAATCGATGCCTGCGTGCGGCGGTTCGGGATCGAGCCATCAGTGCCCGGCGATGCAGCCGCCCCCAGCGTGATAGAGGTATTCCAGGACCCGAACATGCCTCTCCAAAAAGTGCAGGCGGCGTTGGCGGCGCTCGGGACGAACACAGCGCGTCCGTGAAAAAAAGAGGAAAGCGCTGCGATGCTAACACGACTGACAGCACCATGGCGGAACCAGGCGGCAGCGGCAGCTCGGCAGGGAACTTCAGCAAAGAGGCCCTCGACAGGTTGCTGATGCCGCCTCCTCCGCCTCGCCCCCCGCGCGAAGCGTCGGGGAAGCGGAGCCTGACCTCCGAAGAGGCGGTGACCATGGCCATCGACTTGACGTGGAAGCGCTGGAAGTCTCTGAAGGACGAAGCGGAGCGCGCGGACGACGCGGCGTTGGCCGGGCTCCTTCCCGAGGTAGTCAAGTTGGCTGGGGAGCTCCGGGGCATGGGCGTCCCCGACCCCGACGTCTACCTGCCGGCCGGTGCTGCTGCGACGGACTGGGGCAGCATAGCGGAGGCCGTCGTGAGCCACCCGTCCGACCCGAGGGCGCTCGCGCTCGAGGACGCGCAGGTCGCGCTGCGTACCGCGGAAGTGATAGCGCAGGTGGCCGATGGCAAAGCGAACGAGGTCCTCCCGACCGGAACGCTGCTGCGCCGAGCATTGGGAAGCCTCGCTGCCGGCTCCACTCCGTGGGAAGCGTGCCTGACAACGCTGGCCGCGTCCGGCGAGGCGGGGCAGCGCGCCGGAGACGTGCTCGTGGCGTTCCTGCAGGCCGACCGTCCGGCGGCGATGCTGCAGAACTGGGACGTGCAGGCGTTGACTTGCTGCAGCGACGCGCTGGAGCGGTCGGCGCTGGACATCCTATCCAAGGTGCTGACGGAGTGCGTGCCCTCGCCGAATCCGCACCAGCGCCGCGTGGCCGCATGGTGCCTGACGCAGATGACGGCGTTCCGACGGCCGCCCAGCTACGTGAGCGGGGGCGCGGTGTCGGCGCTGACCGCCGTGAAGCGTAGCGCCGTGCGGCAGGAGCTGGCCGCGGTCCTCGAGACGCTGTGAAGCATTGTTTTTTGGGTGCTCTGATACGACGCACGGGCAACGTGGGAGTGATGTCGTCGTGGATAGTGTCGAAGAACGAAGTGCTGAACAGATACTGCATGACCCATCAGCGAGGTTTGCGCCCGCGTCCAAGGTCTCCTGTCTGTTGTTGGCGCTTGCGCAGGTTGCGTTGTAGTTCTACGGCCACGGCAGCCGCAGCCTCGTTCTGGTCTTGACGGACGCTCGGACTCACTTGCACAAAACGCTGCACCGATGGTTCTTTCAACACGGCGTCGGGTAGTTTCAGCGCTCGCACCGCCTCTGTTATCAGACCCATGCGCTCCGTCCTCGCGCGCGCCGCTTCGCACAACATGCTGTGGCGTAGGTCGACCGATGGCAGGTGTTGCGAAGCAAGAGGCGTGGAGCCCTGATTTCGTAGCACGGAGCGCACGCGTGACAGACGGTAGCGGAGTCCCCGACCTCCAGCGGCTTGGGATACGTCGAGGGGATGCTGGAGCTGGAAGGCCTCCCTGTCGATGCCGTACACCTTGGCCGCGACGCTGCTGTTGATGTAACGCTCGCGCAGGCGCTGCAAGGCCAACGCGGTCGACAGCTCGACGGGACAGGAAGCACCGAGTCGCTGCCCTTCTGAGCCATCGATGCGTCGCGCAAAGTCCCTCATCGTCCCGTTTGCAGACACGCCGGCTGCGCGGAGCACGCGTTGCATGGCGTTACGCGAGACGGTCACCGCGGTGCTACCCGTCGCCAGCTGGTACGACCCCATGCCTCCCACGGAACACAAATCCCAATCCTTGACGCGACGTTCGATGGACGCCCACATGCTGCGAGATACGTCTGCCAAGAAATGATTCCCCAGGGTAGCGAGCGCAGCCGCGGCACGGGCGACATCATCGAGGTCCCACGCGAACGAAAGCTCGACGACCCTTTCTGCTATGAGTGCGTATGCGTCGGCAGACGGGTCGACGCCGCTCATGTTACTCTGCTGTCACAGTATGTTTCTTATGTATGTATGTCAGCGCTCGATGACCGCGCGACATTTTCTGGGGTCGAATCAAATCAGGATGGAGGACGTGCTGTCGGCCGCGTGTCTGTGCCTCGTGTCCAACCGCATGATTCGCAACAGGGACATCTCGCGTCTGATGGACGCCCTCACCGCCGTCGAACGCGCGCTGCGCCAAGCGCAAACGAACGGTACGCTGGACGAGATAGCGATGGTGCACGGACAGAGACTGCGCACCATCGCGGGCGAGGTCGAAATTCTGCTGAAGGAGCCCAACGTGCGGGCGGACAACGGCCAGCTCATCGGCTTCCGCGACCGCGTCTTCAGAAGACTCCTGCCGAACATGAACGAAATCAAGTACACGCAGCACGTGACGTGGGTGTTCAACGAGTTCATCAAGGGAGTCACGTATTTCGAGGAGGAGGCCATGTTCGGCAGGAACCAGCCCGCGTACCACCGCAATCCGATCTGTCTCCCCGAAAACACAGCGAACACGCGACGGGTGAAGAAAAGGGACATCGAAAAGTGCTTCATCGAAAGGAACATCTACGACGAGCTTTGGATGCGGTTCGTCGGGTCCCAGGACGAGAGTCACTTGAACTGGCTGCAAAACACGAAGAACGCGTTCGATACGTGCTTTCCGGACGTGAGTATGCGGGTTCGCGTGCAGTTCGACCGAGAGACGAACCTTCCCATCGGCGTCGTCGTCAGGACGCATCGCGCCAGCGATGGCGCACCGCTGACCCTGACGCAATACACCAAGTACGTTGCGATGCACGGCGACAGCACGGCGCTGTATCAACCCAGCGTGGAATGCATCAAGCGCGATGACGTCACGAACGAGGCGTGGACCAAGGTGAACACGTTCCAGCGTGAAGCCGCGTGGGAGGCCGTGGCCTGATTAGGCAACCTCGTCCTCGTCGGGTATGGTGAAGGTGTCCCAGGTCCATGCGGACGCCGCCGCGTGCTGGGCGATGCGGGCGGTGACGGTCGCCAGGTCCATGGTAGGGCTTTTGAACGCGACCGCGGGTCTCAGGACATGCTCGTCTCTGCCTCGGTGATGCAGGCGGTCACGGACACGTCGTACCCGTCGGCCGTTGGGACGCCGACGATGGTCATGGCGTGCAGCGGCAGTTCGTACCACAGGTCGTCGAAGGCTGGCGCCCTCGCTCCACGGCGTTGCACGGCTCGTGTGGCCTTCGGGCGCCCCGCGCGGTTCTTGTTACCTGCGCCGCCCTCCTGTTGCGCACCAGCCGTGCCTTCTCGGAACAGCGAATGCAGGGGCGCGGCGTATGCTTCCCGCTGCAGGTCGGGGTCGTGCAATCTTTCGTCCGAGAACGCCGTCCGGTCGGCGGACAGCGGGAACCGCAGCGGCAAGTTGTTCTTGGTGTGGCTTGTCTCCATGTGAACGCTGTCTGCGAACGCGCGATAGCGGGTCAGGTGAAACTGCAGCCGTTCGTCTTCGGGCGACTTGGGGTTGACCATGAACGTGAAATGGTTGCCCACGAAGAACGCTCCGTCGTTTGTCAACAGCCGCGTAGGGAACACGACGAACAGCTGCTTGCGTTTCTTCGTTCTGTCGGAGGGGGGCATCTGCGAATGCATCGCCTTCGTACACGGCGTACATGCCGGGCTCGTACAACGAGAAGCCGTTCAGCGACCTGTCATCGACCTCGCACGCTGTCATGTTGCGGGTGAGGAACGGTGTCCGCCTGCCTCTGTGATTCTTCATCGTTGGATAGTCGGCGGTGAGCACGGTGACCACGATGTCGTCGGTGGGGATGGCGGGGAACCGTGCGTAGAGTAGCGAAAATCCTGCATGGTTTCCGATGAAGCCCTCGGCGGCTCCTTATGTGCGCGGCGTTGTGTTAGTCCAGTTGTACAAGGACATGAGTATCCTTTGCCTGCATTTGGCGAACAGCTTGGTTGACGTCTCTTCGGTTTCGATTTGGGACATGAAGCGCTGCGTCGAATACGTTTGGTAGAAATCTGTTTCGTCGGAGTGCGTCCAGAAATCGCTGGCGCATGCGTTCCACATGTCGAACGCAACGCGTTCCTTGGTATCCACGACCCACTCTTTGGATTCGCCGTACACTTTCAAGTACGGGGAGTTGAGGTTCGTCACACGAACGTTGTGGTTCTCCGGGTGGTCAGGGCTGAAATGCTTCCGTTTGATGAGGTCGAGGATGCCATCGGTCTCCCGCTTGCAACACTGCGTCATGAACTTGACGTCTTCCATGTAAAACCTGTCCTCACTACCAAACGGTCGCAGCACCACGATGTTGTTGGTGACATTGTTCGTGACGCTGTTGTCGTTGTGCATGCTGTTGTCGACGGACGCGTTGCTCCCCGCTGTGAGGGTGTTGGCAGCGATGTGAGCACCGGACGCATCGTGCGCGACGGATGATGTCGTAGTGTTTCCTGAAGCCGATGCGGTAGGAGGTGCTTCGACTGCCGCGGCAGCCAACGTCTGTGCACATGCATGCTTGTGACGACTGAGGCCTGACTGATGGCTGAAGCGCTTGTTGCATGTCGGACAGCAGTATGGCTTGGTAGTATCGTCGGTCAGTTCGCGCAGGATGTCGTCCCGTCCACGCGACGAATGCAGGCGCGGACACGCTACAACAGAACGGAGGTGTCTAACCAACTGCCACTTCGTGGGCAATTGCCGATGACACCGTTCGCAGGTGAACGCCATGGTTGTTGTTCGACTCAGTACGCTTGTCTTTAAGTCATTACCACGACAACATGGTGATTACCAAAAACACACCGAATGCGTCAAGGGTGGTGTTACCATTCCACCACCGAGTGCGGCAGGAGTACGTGTTATCATTACAACATGGGAGAGTGGATGGCTGCTCAGGAGCAGAAGTCCTTTCAAAACCGATGAATCGTTGCGGCTGCCTGTGGAGCACCGTTTTGAGGAGCCGAGACCTACTGCACCCCCCGGGCCCTGAGCTCCTGCAGCCGCCCGCGCAGGGCATGGGTGACGCAGCGCATGCCGTGCTCCAGGGCGGCCCGCACCTCCGGCTGTCCGTCGGCGTGTAGGTTCTTATGCACGACATCGTCGACGAGCGGCTCGTCAGGGTGCTTGCGACGCGTCGCCGCTTCCTTGCTGATTGCGACGGCGTCCTCCAGCGAGCTGTGCCCGATGACGAAATAAATCTTGGGCCACGCCGGCAGCGTCAGCTGCGAGATGGTGGGCTCGGGGCTGTCGAAGTAGCTCGACAGATTGATCATGCACCACTCGAGGTACTCGCTCGCGAAACACTTGACGACTGCCGAGGACGCCTCCGTGACTTCCTTGAACTTGCGGCGCATGAACGCTTCGCGTTCGGGATCATGGTCCTGGTCCTCGTCCACCCGGGAGTCGCGGCCTTCCTCGCGAGCTGTGCCCTCGCGCAGGGACGAGCATAGCTCGTCCCGAGCTCCTCGGCTGCCCGACGCCGCCTGCTCGGGAGGGGGCGGGGGTGCAGCGACCGGGGCAGGCGCGGGAGGGCGCTGCGCATGGCATCTCGCCGTGTGGATGGCCAGCCCGCGGGCCGTCCGGAACGTCTGCGGGCAGTGGGAACACTGGGACTCGGGGACAACAAGAGCCGCACCGGGGACTGCAGGTTCGGGGTCCATGGTTATGCCACGGTACGCGGCCGTGTCCTTATGTATAGAGCACGGCCAGCACGAACGATGTCAGGGCACCCGAGCTGGCGACGAACATCGCCAGCAACCAATGAGTCTGTCGATTATGTGATCCATGGGACCAGGCATCGACAACATACCGCACGCCGATGCCGACTGTGAAACTCAGCAAGTAGGGTACGATAATGTTGTACAACGTACTAAGTGTAGACCAGAAGTCGGACCACCAACGAGTACTCTGTGGGACACAATTGTAGTATGTTGCTGCCCTCCTGGTGACTGGATGTCTGCATGTGTACAGCGTTGCCGTTGCTGTCGCAGACGTCAAACTTACTTGCCATCCCATCAGTACCGTAAATACTGCCAAAGCGACGAACGTGGAAGGTTTCATGATGACAACATTTGTATGTTCCAATGTAGCAACGTCCAAAGAAAAATTTTTAGGTTTTTTTCGAATGCGTCTCACGTTGCGGTCAGTGCCTCGACGATGTCCGCCGCGGTGCACCTGGCCAGGTTGTCCTTGTTGTTGACCAGCTGGTAGATGGTATCGGCCGTCTCGCGACCGACGTGCGCGCTGAAAAATGAAGAGTATGGAGGTGTGTATGCGCGTGGTACCCCATCCTGTGGTGCATATGCTGCACACTGGTAATCTGGTTCATCATCACGATGGGTGTCGTTTGGTATACCACGCGTGAGCGACACGTGCCCACGTCCATCCATGGCGATGTAACCTTCGACCTCAGCGTAAACCACCACAAAAGGCAATTGCAGCCTACTGACGACCAGTGGGGGCTAGCGAATGCTGCAGTGACACGCTAATGCTTGATTGCACTCAGCACCAATCGTAACACCGTGAATCTTGGGACAATAAAGTTACGACCTTTGATTACTTTGGCACAGTAATCAATACTTTTGTCGTATCTATCGAGAGGGTCTGGTTGTGTTTTGCGGTGTTCTAACATGTACCTGAACGATAGCTGCAACATGATGATGTTGTTCCCTTCAATATCCGGCTCCCGGTAGTCCTTCCCGTAGGCCGCGATGGCCTTCTCCAGGATGCGGACCTCGCGCGCCGTGTCCGCCGCCGAAATCGTCCGCTTGGGAGGCTTCGGCGGCGCGTTGGGGTCGCTCTTCTTTACGCAGAAATGCGCGACGTACCGGTAGTCCTCCGGCCGGCCGGGGTAGTCGGGCGTCACGCACACCTTGTTGCGCAGGGACTCACGCATCTCCTTGACGCCGCGCTTGTTCATCGCCAGCATGACCTGGTCGACGTGGGGGTGCGGCCCGGCCATCTTTTTCTTCTTGTCCTTCTGGTCCTTCTTGTCTTTCCGGTCCTGCTCCTGCTGCGGCTCCCTCTTCGGCACGGGCTCGCCAGGCAACCGGAAGGTAACCTTCTTCTTCGGCTTTGCGACGGCGGGTGGCATGTGTTCGTATTGTATACGCCGAAAAACATGTACCTCGTATTGTTCCTTGTGTTGTCCCAGCACGCGCCCGTGGTGATGTTCTGCGTCCGGGTCCATCAGTCGGTTTTCTGGCACATTGCCTTGTGAACTGGCCAGTGCTCTTTCTGGCACTCGGCGCTGCAGTACCGCTCCGCCTTGCACCGACTGCAGCACTTGAGTCCCTTGCGACGGCCGCACTCTGCGCACTCGCGCGGGACGGGCAGGCCGTGCAGGCGCCTGAAGTCGGAGCAGCCCAGCTCCACGGCGGTGCAGCCGGGGGGCAGCCGCACGTCTCGGGAACTTGTGTCGATGATTTTCAGAGCTTCCACGATGTCTTCGAAGCGGCCCGTCTGAGGATCGTAGGCGATGACCACCAGGCGGTCGCTGCGCTGCATCAGTGCGGTGTCATTGCTCGAGGAAGGGGCAGCGTTCAGCAGGGTGGCGTGCTTCGCTTCGAGGGGCCAGAACGTGCCGTGGGGCATGACCAGGATGGTCTTTCGCACGTCCCCATGGCACAGCGCGTTGTATATGCCGTGCATCGTGTGAGCTGCTTCAAAAGAGAGAGGAGGACGGGGGCGACGGTTGTGCGGGAATCGTTTTGTTCCTGTGGGCAGCCCTCCCGCCATTGCGGTAGGATGGATGTCTGTCACCCAGGCAGCAGGGGGCGCGCGGGGTGATAAAACGCGGCACCGCCGGTTGGTTCCGCAGGTAGCCACGATGGAGGCGCTGCTGAAAACGCGGGGCGTATCCCAGGCGACGCTGGAGCGCATGGTGTCGGAGTTCAGCACCGAGCAGTTGGAGCAGTTGGAGACGTGCCTGATCAGGATGCTGCACACCGTGAAGGGGCGCCGCGTGGCCCGGATGAGCGACGCGTCGGTGCAAAAGCAGGGACTCCCGAAGCGAAGGCTGCAGCGGAAGCGGCCGCGCCTGCTGCTGGCTCCGCCGCCCGCGAAGGCGCAGCAGGAAGAGACGCCCTTCGCCAAGTACAGCGTACTGCCGCCGTTTCCGTAGCCCCTACTCGTCCATTGACAGCTTGAGGACGTTGCCGAAGATGTTGACGACGTCGAGGAAGTAGTCCAAGGCGGCGGTGACCGCGTCGCCATTGTAATCGCGCGCGAGGATGTTGGTGGTGTCGTAGGCGACGTAGGCGCTGAAGAGCATGAGAGAGGCCACCGTGAGTACTTTTTTGGAGGCCGTCGCCTTGGGCATGAACGAGGTGACGACGCGCGCGACCAGGAGCAGCAACAGCCCCGCGAATAGCACGCCGCCCAGCCAGGTGGGCGCCCAGCCCATGACCGCCATCAGCGTCCCGACGGCGAGCATGGCCGCGAAGATGGCCACGGTGCCGACCGCGGCCGCGCGAACGATCTCCTCGGACGCGAGGGCCGCGACGCGGGAGAGGACGATGCCCATGATGCACGACACCACAGCGAACAGCAGGAACTTGACGGCCGGGTGGACGGGCAGCATGGAAATGGCAATAACGAGCCCAAACATCAGCAGCATCAGGAGCCAGAAGAAACGGCGCAGCGCGGCCTGCGCGCGGGGCTGCCGGGCGGCGTAGGTCATGACGCCGTACGCCAGCGATGTCTGGAACAGCAGCACGCCGAACACGGCGGCCAGGAATCCTGCTTTCTCGCGCAGTGCCTTCATATAGTGTCCTCTGTTTCTTTCAGGCGCAGAAAAAGACTCTGCGCTGGCGCAGCTGGCGCAGCGGGTGCGGCAGCACGGCTGCCCCGCACTCCCCGACCTCCTCCGCGTCGACGACCCGCAGCTGCGGCGGGCCCTGTGGACCTGGGAGACCCTGCAAACGCAGGTGCTGGGTGGCGCCCTTCCGTCAGCGGAGTACGCGCCCCTGCTGGTGGTGGACGACGACCTGGTGGTGGGACTGGATGCCTTGGTGCAGCGCGCCAGGGGCGAGTGCAGCAGGCTGCCAGGCTACGAGGGCGTGTGGCAGCAGCAGCTCGCGGACGCGGTCCTGTTCGCGACGGAGGAGGACGCCGAGACCGCCCCGTACGTGTTGTCGGTCCGAGGGATGCTGCGACCGACGCTGCTTTGCATCCCCCTCCGGGGCGACGTCATGACGTACGGCGGGCGGGCGCTGCGGATGGTCGCGCCGGAAGATGTGCCTGCGTGGGCATACGCCTACACGCAACAGGGCTCGTGCGGTTCTTGAAGCGATTGGGAGGTTAGCGAATCCTCTGTTGCGACGCTGTGTGGACATCATGTAACAATGTCTTGCCCACCACCCGCGTCCGCTTCCGCGTTCCCGGTCGGCGCCTGCATGCACGGCACAGACGGCAAGCTCTATCAAATCAACAGCACCGTCCGGAGCGTTCGCAAGTGGATGCCCTGCGGCTCGAGCCAGGAACACATCGACAACCTGCTGGTGGCCACGCGGCTGTGGTTCCGCCCCGGGGCGGACGTCGACCACGAGCAGCTGCTGTCGCCGGCGGCGCTGCAGTTCCTGCGCAGCGTCGTGAAGACGTCGACGACGGGGTTTTACGACTGCCAGGTGGCGTACGACCTGTCGGCCGGGCAGTACGTCATCACGGGGTACGTCGTCAAGAAGGACGCGGCGGCCTTCGCGTCGAGGACGATGTCGCACTTTGGATGCCGCCCCCTGAAGTGGCAGGATTTAGAAATATCTCTGACATCGATGGCATAACGCGAGCCGTCAGCTCCCGTCTGAACAATCACCGTGTACTTTACAGCATGCAGCAACAGCCTGCCCCCACAGACCTCTCGCCTCCCAGCGCTGCGAACGCGCGTGGACATGTTATGGCCCAAACGTTGAGCGCTCCGGCGCGAACAGCGGCCCACACAGTAAATGCTCCAGATACTCCCGCGCTGGTCCATGGCGGCCAGCTGCTGCCTTCGCCCCTGCTGCTTCGAGCGAAGCGCCCCTCCGCGCTGTATGTAGAAGACCTGCCGTGGCACGAGCCCGAGGTGCACACGCCCAGGGACCAGCCGATCATCGTGAAGGTTCCGGATGCTCCCGTCAGGAAACGGCGGCTCGCGGCGCGCACGAAAACGATTCCACCCCCGAGCACCGAGCTGTTGCTGTGTCGCAGCTGCGGCTGCCTGAACTGGAAAGAGCAGTGACCCCACCCAGGACTCTGACAGCAGGATGAGCAACAGGGAGAAGGGCGCTTCCAGTGTCGCCATTACACGACACCGTTGGAGCCCGACAGAGTAGTTCATCCGTTTTGTCCGTGTTGATACTACAGGAGCGGAGCCGCGATGAACACCCCCAACTCATGCGCGTCTGCGACGCCAAGTTCGCAAACCACTTGTACTGGAGGCATCCTCCCCTCCGCGCGCGCGATTTTTCATTCCAGCGTGGTACCCGACTGCGACTGGAAGGACCCAGCTACGCTGCTGCCCAGGGCCAAGGCCACTGCGGTGTCAGCGTGGCCGCTGGTCGGACACGTTGCCTTGGCCATGGTCATGGTCTTGGTAAAAGAACCCCGAAGCAGGAAAGGTCGTCGAATCTTCAAGACGACCCTCACGGTTGCTGTACTTGCGTGGAGTCTGCTCACGACAGTGTGGCTGTGGAGGCGCCGCGGCCTCGCAGAGGCTGCGTCATACGTGGGCATGTTGTTGCTGGTGGGAGCCGCGTGGCTGCGGCTGCGGCTGTTTGCGATGGAAAAACCCGGTTTGGACGTGGCGGACGCCCCCAGGCGTCGTTGGTTTGGTGTCGTTTACGTGGTGTGTGTCCTTGGTTATTTTGTAGCAACGAAGGTAGTGCAGCAGCGCGTCTTGGGTGACCGCGTCCAGCAAGTCCTTGTCGTGCCCCAGGCAGACAAGGTCCTCCAAGGGACGGGCGCGTAAGAAGTGCATGATGTCTGGCAGACTGGCGGCGGCGTCCTCAGTCATGGTTGTTCCCCTGGTTGCGTGGGACGATGTTTAAGTAATCAATGCGTGGAGGCGGCGGCAATCCCAAAGTGTCTTGGAAAAGGACCTCGACGTTGCGGGCAACGCTCTTGAGGAGCGGCGTTTCCCGGGGCACGCTCCTGTCCGCGTCGGCGGCCACCACGCACGTGGCGTAGAGCCACAGGTGCGCGCGATCGTCGGCGCTCTGCTTGCGATACCCTGCGGCGTAGATGAACAGCGCGTTCTTGACGTAGGCGTGGACGCCGGGCGTGCGGCACGTCGACGCGCGCTGCAGCAGAGCGTCCCACACGTACCAGATGACGTCCCTGCGCGCGGCCTCGCCGAGGTCGGCCAGGAACCCAAAGGACGCCGGCGGCACCGCGCCGGCCCGCTTGCGGGCGCGCGCGCGCATGGCCTGCACGACCCCGACGGCCGCGGCCACCTCGCGGCGGTCCACGTGGCGCATGGCGGTCGCGAGCAGCATGCCCATGGGCGCGGGAAGGGCGTCGGGGTAGCAGGGCGCCGCGGCGGGATGGACGTCGAACAGCGGCGGCGTGGCCAGGAGGCCGCCGCGCCGGCTGCGGCGCTTCTCCTGGGCGATGACCATCGCAAGGCGACACATGCCCTGCCGGAAGTCGGGGTCCCTGCACGCCTTGGCTTTCCCGACGCGCAGCAGGAGCTCCGAGGCGAGGGCGGCCACCTCCTCCACGACCCAGCGGTTGCTGGACACGAAGCGCGCGGCGAAGGCGTCGAGCAGGAAGCGCAGCAGCGCGCGGGGCTCGCCGCGGGTGCAGGCGAGCTCGGCGACGGCCGCGCAGCAGGCGGGGTAGTCGCGGGCGTCCAGGGCGGCCGCCAGGGCATCGTACACGTCCGTCTTGCGGAATCGGTTCAGCGTCAGCATATGACCGTTCAGTCTACTGTTATGGACGGCATACTTTTCGCGGCGTGCAGCAGGCGCTGAAAGTCGATGATGGACTGCAGGTAGAAGCGGGCGACGGTGCGCTTGGTGTCGGTCACGATTCGGTCGAGGGCGTCGTCGTCGATGTCTCGGAGCGCCCAGGCGTCCCCGCCCTCGTGACGGACCAGCTGGGCGAGCAGGGCCTCCACGGCGCGCAGGTTGGCCTGGTAGTTGGCGGTCATCTCGGTGTACGTCTGGTGCACCGCCTTGGACTCTTTGTCCTTGCTAATCTGCAGGACGACTTTGCGCCGGCTCATGCACTGGTCGCCCGAGAACACGGGGTTCATGGCCGCCACCGCGAACACGGGCGCGGCCACGAAGTCGACCGCGAGCTTCGAGGAGGGCTCCTTCTTCGCTTTGCCGGCCCCGCTGCCGCTGCAGGCGAACGCCTTCCCCGCTGCCGCCCCCTTGGCGGGCGCGCGGTACAGCTGGGCGTAGTCCTCCGGGCGCATCAGGGCGTGCGCGCAGGCGACGTCGCGCAGCCACGCGACGTCCACGCGGCGCCCGAGCACCATGCGCATCTGGTGCAGGAACACGTGCTGCTCCTCGGGGTCGAGGAACTTGTCGAGGAAAAACTGCAGCCCCTGCAGCGCGGAGAAATCGACGTCTCGCGAGCTCGAACCGTAATCCTTCTGGGGGATGGCGCAGTAGTTGATTTCCATCAGGTCGCCCACCACGCGGACGTTGCGGTAGACGATGCCGGCGATGGAGACGTCGCCGCCGTGCTCCAGGTCGAAGACGAGCTTGATGAGGGACAGCAGGTACAGGATGCGGACGTAGTGGTTGCTGATGACGCTGCACAGTTCCGCCTTGTCGATGACGTGGTCGCCCGCGGCTACGCGCGAACGCTTGGGAATCATGAGCAGGCTGTCGTGCAGGCTCTGCACGTCCACTTTGAGATGGCGCTTGAGCTGGCTCTCGAGCACGACGGTGTACCCGGCACAGGCGTCGCGTGACAGGAAGTTGTACTCTTTGGACGCAAAGGTCCCGTCGGCGGCCAGGATGTTGTTGACGATGCCCGTCACGCGCGACAGTTCCTTGGAGAACACGTTTTTCAGCCGACTGCGTTCGGCGTTCTTGCTGGCGGGGGTTCCCAACACCGCTCCCATCGCTTTGCTTGCTATTGTCGCACATTTTAGCGCGAGCGGCGTCGAAGAGAAGCGGCGCCGCCGGCCGCGGGTGCAGCGGCGTTGGCCGTCTTCTCGGAAGCCTTGGCTTTGGGCTTGGCAGTAGAAGCCTTGGCCGGCGCCTTCGCCTTGGTGGAGGAGTTGGCGACCTCGGCGATGCCCGCGGGCGCCGTCGGGGCCGGAGCCGGTGTGCTCTTGGACTTTGTCTTTCCGGACGGCCCGAGCAGCACGCGCTGGCAGCGGGGGGCCGCCTTCAGCTCGGCGCTGCAGTTGTCGCACACGAACTTGTAAATGTCCTCGGAGGTCCAAGAGCCTTTGTACTCGCTGTAGGGCGCGCCCTCGGTGCGGGGGACGCAGACGAGGACGGGGGTCTCGTCCTTGCCTTTGAGACCGGGGACCTCTGGGGTCGAGCCCTTGCTGCCCACGAGGGCGAGCGTGGTCTCGTTGTCGATTTCGAGCACGGACACGTGTAGACGCTTTGCCCAACGCTTCCACTCGCGCCAGCCAAGCAAGGGCTTCTCCATGGTCTCAAGCGAATCGGCGTTGAACAGCATGAGGATGTCGTCGCGCGATTTCGCCTGCTCCATGAAACGCTTATACGACTTGATAGGGTTGGCAAACACCCGCAGACGCATGCTTGCTTTACAATCACTCGAGAAAAAACACCGCGTTGCTGCTCATCATGGCGCCGCCCCCGCTGCGAGCGAAGAAGGCGTCGCACACCTCCTGCCGGGTCTCGAGGTCGCAGTACCGCGCCAGCTCGACCACCAGGGGCGCGCGGTACAGCTGCGCGACGTGCATGGCGTCCTGGAGGGGCAGAGGCACGGGTCCCGCCGCGTTGTCGCCGAGCTCGCGGCAGGCCTCCGCGCAGCGCTCGCGGGACAGGTAGGCCATGAGCACGGCGTCGTGGGCCCCGCGGACGGGGCGCCGCGCGGCCGTGGCCGCAGCGTCGGGGAAGGGCAGCAGCTGGAAGCGCGCCCTGGGCGGCGGCGGAGCGCCCGGATGCAGCCGCGGCTGGTCGCAGGGCAGGAACACGGTCGTGGGCGCGCGGGCGTCCAGGTATCGGAAGGCGAACATGCTCCTCTTCTTCTACAACTGTTCGATATGTTTGAGGACGAGGTCCCGGTGGGCGCCGAGTTTGTGGCAGCACTTGGCGATGGTGACGGCGGAGATGCCGCTGACCGCGGCGATGGCGTGTTTATCGATATCGTCGCCCACGGGCCACCACTGCTGGGCCAGCAGGATGCCCGCGGCGGCGACGGCCGGCGGCGTGTTCTCGGTCGCCACGGCCAGCGCCTCGATGGTGGCGACGAGCCGCTTGCAGCGCGTCTGGTCGGCGCAGCTCATGGATAGACGCGAGGCGAAGCGCGCCACGAAGTCGAGGGGCTCGCACGACTCGAGGTGGCAGTCGATGAAGGGCGCCAGGATCTTGCAGCCGCGGGTCATCACGCTGTGGTCGATGTCAAAGACCCGCGCGACCTCCCGGGTGCTGCGCGGCACCCTGTGCATCTTGCAGGCCATGTAGATGCAGGCGGCGATGATGCCGACGCGGTTGCTGCCGCGGATGATGATTTTGGTGTCCCGGATGCGCTTGTAAATGACCTTGGCCTCCTCCACGACTGCGGTGCTGAGGCCGCTGTGCTGCGCCTGCAGGCTCATGGCCTCGAAGGTGTTCCACAGCGTGCGGTCGCGGTAGTTGGAGGAGTTCCACATGTGGTACTTCTTGGTGATGCGGCAGTCGCGCCCGGAGCCGGCGAGGGTCAGGTTGTAGCTGGAGTTGGGCATGAGATCGTTGAAGGGCATGCCGCAGCGGGAGGGGTCCTTCCTGCCCCAGCCGCCGCCCGCGTTCTCCGCCGCGGCGCCAAAGTAGCGCCATTCGGCGCTGGAGTCGATGACGCGCTCGACCAGGGCGCCGCAGGCGCCGCAGGTGTAGTAGCCGTCGCAGGCGGACGCCTGGCAGCCGCAGTAGGGGCACGCGCTGTCGACGGCCTCGGCCTCCGCCTCGGGCGCCGCGGAGGAGTCCTCGGATTCCCCACCCGAGGAGAAGAGCCCCCAGACGTCGTCGAACACGTCCACCATGGCGAGGCTGGTAGCCACGGAGTCGAACTTTTATGTGCCTTTTCAGTACGGGGCCATGAACGTCGACGTGCTGCAGCGGGGCGTGGACCACATCCACGAGTACATCGCGGAGTACATGTACACGCGCACGAAGCAAAAAGGCATCGCGGCCCTGGACGTGAACCGCGACCTGTACGACGCGCGCACCAACCGGGTGCGCCCTTTCTTGAACGTGTTGGCGTCCAAGGTGGTGGCGCTGTACAAGGAAGACTTGGAAATCAAGCAGCGGCTGCAGGGCCGCGTGCAGACCGCGCGCCAGTTCAGCATCGCCACGCCCGCGGTGGGGGCGGTCATCATCGTCGTGGGCGTGAGCCTCATGCTGTTCATGCACTGGGCGGAGGCGGGCCGGGAGCTGAAGAACCTGCCGGGCACGCTGACGGTCACGAGGGTGCTTTGGGAGGTGTTCACGGTGATGGGCAGCATCAGCCTGCTGGTGGTGCTCAGCCGGCAGGCGCGCGCGGACGCGGAGGTCACCCGGACCAACGCGGCCATCGACCTGCGGGAGCAGGTGCCCTACACCCACCTGCTGTGGGACCCGGCCATCCGCCTGGTGCACTACAACGGCTTCACGGACCAGGACCAGTACGAGGCCGAGTTGGCCAAGGACCCAAACTTCAAGGCCATGGTGGAGGAGTGCGACACGCCGCCGCAGGTGGGGTACCAGCCCAGCATCGTGGCGGCGACCGCGCAGGGCGACCAACAGCTGCAGTGCAACAAGCCCACGACGTTCAAGCTGACGCCGCAGTACCTCTCAGAACTGCGGCAGTGGATAGTGGACTTTTACGACAACCGGGAGGAGATCACGCGGCGGCTGCAGGCGGGGGACAGCGTGAACATGACGAAGCGGCTGGCGCGCGCCACGGACGAGCTATCGGAGCTGCTGCGGGTGGCGCCGCCCGCCACGATGGCGACGGCGGACGCGGAGGCCTTCATCGACCGCACGGTGACGCCCCTGGTCATCAGCAAGGTGGCGAGGTTTGCGGACGCCGTCGTCGTCGGGGAATCCACCGCCAAGCCCTACGCGCAGTACGACAACCTCGGGCCCGACGAGTGCATCGACCGCTGCCTGGCCGACGCCCCCCGCTGCGGCGCCGCGGCGACGGCGGGCACCGCCTGCCGCCTGTACGACGCCGCGGACTGGCCGGCGGTGGGAGGCCGCGGCGGCGGTGACAGCGGAGTCGGCGGCGCGTCGGCGGTTCTCGTGCCCGACCGTGGGGGCGGCGCGGCGACGGTGTTCACGCGCGGCGCGCTCGCCGCCACGGACGCCCGGCGGACGCGGGCCTTCATCAGCCAGCTCGGGCACGCGTCTCTCAAGGAGTGCGCCGCGGCGTGCGGCGCGCGGGAGGACTGCGGCTTCTGCACCAAGCAGGCGGGCCGCTACTTCATGGGCGCCGCGGGGGAGGCGCCGGGGCTGGCGGCGGACGGCACGGCGCCCTGCGAAGACGACTGTTACTATTTCAAGAACACCGCGACGACGGCCCCCGACCTCAACAGCGACCGCATCCGGCACCTGGCCAGCAAGCTGGCGACCGCCTACATGACGAACGGCATCCTCCCGGACGCCGCCCACGACCGCGTGCTGCAGGGCGCGCAGTCCGCGCTGTCGCCGACCGCCTACGCGGCGACGCGGCCGCTGTACGAACAGGTGCTGAGCAGTGCCAAGGAAGAGTACGTGAGGATGGCGCGCGGGAAATCGTCGTACGCGGACGACGGCGCCTTCGTGACGCGGCTGTCGTCGCTGTCCAAGGCCGATTTCATCTCGCAGCTGCTCGTGCCGGTGCACGAGGTCCGCAGCGCCGTCAAGTCCCTGCAGTCGACGGTGACCACGCAGGAGCGGGTCGAGCGGCTGCGCTCCGACGTGCGGGACGTGCGCAACATGACGGTGCTCGTGAACGCGGTCGTGCTGGTGCTGGTGTGCCTGGCGTTCGTGGGGTGGTACATGGCGGGCAAGGATTGGTTCCGGATGTCCGCGCAGACGCGGACGCTGTCGGTGCTGCAGTTCGTCATCCTGACGCTGGCGGTGATATTCTTCATCATCCTGGTGACGGGGTACAACGGCCGCCGCAAGATCGACGCGGCGGCGCAGGCGGACGCGCGCCAGAAAGCTACCAAGCGCCTGCAGGCGACCGCCACGACGGCGGACGCCTACATCGACGACAACATGGCGCTGGTGTCGAAGCTGCTGGGGCGGGACGGGCTGTCCCGGGACCCGTACACGGGCAGGCTGCTCGACGCCAACAAGAAGCCCATCGACCTGCGCGACGCGGCGTGGGCGGCGCCGGTGGAGGCGGCCGCGGTGGGCGACGACATGCTGGTGTTCGCGTCGGAGCTGCGGTCGCTCATCGTCGTGATGCACCGCACGGTCAACGACTGCAGCGACATCCTGGGCCTGCGGCCCACGCTGGCGTTCCCGTGGAACGAGGTGATGCTCAGCGCGTTGGGCATCTTCGCCATCTACGTGTGCCACGTGTTCATGGCGCGGTACCTGATGCCGGGCGAGCTGGTGCAGAAGCTGCGCATGCTGGCCCGTCGCGCCAAGTTCGACGACTTTGGCATCGCCGCCACCGTGGACGACGCCCAGGACTTTGCGGCGCAGGTCATCTCCATGCTGGTGGTGCTGGTGGTGCTGGTGCTGATGATGTACTCCTCGGTGTACAGCACCAACCACTACCGCTCGCACGCGCGGTCGGCCTGCGACCGGCGGGCGTCGGATGACTAATCGAAGCCCAGGCTGACGGCGGAAAAGGTCTGGTGCATGCCGTGGGCGTCGACGCTGGTGTTGACGACCCTGTACATGATGACCTTGCGCGTCCCGACGTTTTTCTCCTTTGCCAGGATGCAGTATCCGTGCAGCCGCAGGACCTGCTTGACGATGGTGACGACCTTTTTCTCGGTGATGTCGGTCAGGTACAGCCGCGCCTTGCACGGGATGTAAAAGGTCTGCAGCACGGGGACCATCTCCGTGACGCGGGCCACCGCGTTCACGCGTCGCAGGTCGTACCTGGTGAAGGTGCGCGGGTCGTCGACGTCGGACAGGCCCAAGCAGCGCACGAGGTTGTTCAGGATGTCGATGTCGACGACGCGCGTGAACAACTGATTGATTTTCATCCTGCCGCGGGCTTGACGAGGATGGATTCTCCTATCATTGGCGGACACAACAAATATAAACAAAGGAAAATTGTCGTCGGAGCGTGGTTAGAAAAACGCGCCCCCATGGAAGCCGCGAGGTGGTTCACGCTGCGCCTGCCGACCGCGACCGACAAGGGCGCTGCCGCGGGCGGCGGGTGCGGGCACGTGGTGCGCGTGCGGGCGGACGCGCGGACGTGCCCCGTCTGCGCCCGCGCGCTGCCGCGGGCGACGCGCGACCTGCTGGAGGCCGCGGCCGCGCCGCTGCCGCCCGACGAAGAAGAATAGTGTGCGCATTGTGTAATGGCGGAATCCGCGTCCTCCCCGGTGGCGGCCGCGGTGCTGGGGTTCCTCACGGCCGTGCAGGGCGTGCCCGACCGGCTGTACGAGAGCAGCCTGGACATGGCCACGACGTTCCGCGACAAAATCAACAAGTACGCGGACCTCGTGTCCGGAAAGAACAACGACCACACCAAAGACGAGGAGCACGTGATGCTGGAGAACAAGAAGACGCTCGACAACCTGTGGAGGAAGCACCGGCGGGTGTACGACGCGCTGCTGAAGCTGAGCCGCAAGAATACGACCGTCCTCAACGACTACGAGCTGGCCCTGCTGCGCGCGCTGGTGGCGGCGTCCTCGAAGAAGCGGGCCTGAAAAAAAAACACAATCCGCCGCCGCCTCCCCCGCACACCTGTCTACACCATGAGACCCACGCCCGTGAGCAGCGCGACGCCCAGGCGGCCGTGCCGCCCGCCGAAGGGCACCGGCAAGGACGTGTACGACAGCTCCTGGGCGGTGGCCGAGTGTCAGGACTACGTGGCCATCGTGACCGGACTCGGGTTTGTCAGGGCACGCGTCACTGTGAGCCTGATGCAGTACGTGTGCCTGGAGTTTGAGACGGCACGCGACGAAGCCGTGGCGCGCACGGTGTTGCCCCGCCAGGATGGATTCTACGTGCTGTTGATGGAGCGCAAACACAAGCACGACACGGCGGGAGGCTGGTACGTGTGCCATCCGTCTGCGTGCCAGGTCTGAGAGGCTTGTACGTATGTTCACGCCGCAGCGGGAGGAGGGGAAACGTCGAGCTCGTCGGCGATGGCGCGCAGGCGCTGCGCGACGCTGCGAGGTTTGTTGTCCTTGTTCTTGGGTGGGGCGGAGCTGTAGTCCTCGATGATGCGGTGGCTGACGGTTTCCTTGTCCGACAGCGCCCCGTACTTTTCGATTTCGTCGGGGCTGGGGTTGCGGTCGAGCAGCAGGTTGAACATTTCGATGACGTGTAATTTGTTCGCTACCGACGGCTTCTTCTTGTCGTCCGTGGATGGAGGACCGGGGTCGGCTACTTCCTCGAACCGCTCCGAGTTGTCGTTCTTCGCGAGCAGCACGAGGAGCACGCCCGCCACGAGCGCGGCGAACATGACGGCGATGGCGACGGTCTTGGGTTCCATGGCTGATTGCTTTGTTAGGAGAAATTCTTTGGCGGACAATACAGTAGTAACATGGCGACGGGCGGCGTCCCGCTGGTGCTCGTGCTGGACCTGGACGGGACGATCGTGGGCGACGTGTCGCCGCAGGTGTGCGAGTACGAACTGCTGGAGGCCGCCTCGGCGCCGGCGGCGACCATGAAGCTGTTCAAGGCCGACCTGCAGAGCCAGCTGACGGAGACGGCGCTCCTGCGGCCGCGCTTCCGCACGTTCGCGCGGACGATGACCAAGCACGGCGCGGAACTGTTCGTGTACACGGCGTCCGACACGAAGTGGGCCAACGTCATCGTGCCCGCGGTCGAGGCGGCGACGGGGGTGCAGTTCAACCGCCCGTTGTTCACGCGCAAGCAGTGTCGGACGGAGGATGGCGTGCTTCGCAAGCCCGTGAAAGCCATGCTGCAGAGCATCTTCGGCGCCCTGCGCAGGAAGAAGGCCGGCGGCCGCGGGCCGCTGCTGCACGCGGCGGACCTGGCGGGGCGCGTGGTGTTCATCGACAACAGCGACGTGATGCTGCAGGACGCGCCCGGCGCGCGCCAGGTGCCCCTGCTGCGGTGCCCCACCTACGCGTTCAGGCGCGCGTACGACGTCCTGAGGCTGATGCCGCCGCGCGCGCTGGAGCGCAAGGACGTGTGGGAGCGGCTGCAGCGCTACGGCATGTGCCCGCGGTCGGCGGCGGCCGGCGAGACGCCGAGGGCGGCCTACTACCGACACCTGAGCGAGCTGGTGCGGAGGGAGGCCTCGCAACGGGCCCGTTGCTCGGGGAGGGACCGCATGTGGGAAGCGGCGGCCGCGGGGCTGCTGCCGTGGTGTAGCGCGGCCTCGGGGTGCGTCAGCGAGGCGGCGATCGCCACGATGCTGCGCAGGAGCTTATAGGATGGCCGCGCCGTATGCACCATACCCGCGCGATGGGCGTCGAAGTCGTGCTGTCGATCGACGTCGGCATCAAGAACCTGGCGTACTGCGTGCTGCGCCGGAGCGACCTGACCGTGCTGTTCTGGAGCGTGTTCGCCATCGAGGGCGGAGACCGGGACGTGTGCGTCAACCTGCTGCGCACGGTGTCCGCGCTGCACGACGTCTCCCCTCCGCCCGAGGCCGAGGCGGCCGCTCCTGCGTTCGCGTGGGAGGACGTCGACCAGGTGGTCATCGAGCAGCAGCCGGGGCGCAACATGCGCGTCAAGGCGGTGGAGAACTACCTGCACATGTACTACGTGATGCGCGGGCAGCGGGTCACGGTGTACAGCGCCCGCCGGAAGCTGCAGGGCAGCGGCATGGAGCACCGGGGACGTTCGGCGGCTCAGTACCGAGCGCGCAAGAAAGCGTCGGTCGCGCTGTGTCGCGACTGGCTGTCTCGCCACCCGCAGAACGACCGCTGGAAGGACATGGTGCACGGCAAGGGCGTCAAGGCGGACGACGCCGCGGACGCGCTCAACCAGGCGCTGAGTTACCTGGGGGCGGGCTGCGACGCGGCAGCGACCGCGGCCGATGAGGCGGAAGCGCAGCAGGCGCGGGTGCGAGAGCAGGTGACGGTGCGGGCGCGGAGGCCGACGGCGCGTCAGCTGACGGGGGGCGGGCGGTACACGGCGAGCAACTTGAAACACTTTTTCTGCAAGGAATGGCCGCGGGAGGAGGTCAAGACGCGCATCGCATCCGACAAGAAGGTGATGGCGGCGGTGCGCAGGCTGTACGCGCCCCCGGCGGAGGCCGGCGCTGGCACGGGCAGACGGTCGCGCCCGCGGCCCACGGCGGCCACGGACGCCCGCGCCGTCGACGCCGCCATCGCCCACCTCTTGCCTCTCCACTGCGTCTGATATGGCTTTAAGGACATCCGATGTATGGGTACGGGAGCGATGATGAACGCCAACACCGGCCTGGGGCTGGAGTTTCTGATGAACCGCAAGAAAACGTCGTCCATCGACGGCATGTCCCAGAGGAGCGGCGCGGACACTCCCCCGCCCTCGGTGTGCGATTTCGGAGGGACGGGCGGCGGCGCCGGGCGGGCGGGCAGCATCCGCAGCGTCAGCCTGAGCGCGGCGGACACGGAGGACAGCGCGTCCGTGGTCAACGTCGGGGACGATTTCCAAAACGGCTTCGAAACGTCCACGCGCCACGGCGGCGGCAGTGGCGGGGGCGGTTGGCGGCCTCCCCCGCGTCCGCCGGCCTCCATGGAGGGGTCGGAGGCCGAGTCCTCGTACCGCCCGTCGCCCCACCACCGGGAGCGGGACCGCGCCGCGCACGCGCAGGACGAGCTCAACCAGAAGTACGAGATCCTGTACCAGCTGGAGCGGCTGGAGAAGCGGGGGGTGCAGCTGCCGCGCAAGTTCACGCTGTCGTCCTCGCTGGAGGAGATGAAATCCGTATACGAGCGCGTGAAGCGGGAGCGCGAGGTGGACAACGCCGTCCGGTTCCAGCGCACGTGGCTGGTCAACTGTATCAACGGCATCGAATACCTGAACGGCAAGTTCGACCCGTTCGACATCCGGCTGGACGGCTGGGGCGAGAGCGTCCAGGACAACATCACCGACTACAACGACGTCCTCGAGGAGCTGGCCGAGAAGTACCGGGGCAGGGGCAAGATGGCCCCCGAGCTGAAGCTGCTGATGATGGTGTCCGGCTCCGCGGTCATGTGCCACATGCAGAACCGGCTGTTCAAAAACATGCCCGGGGCGGAGCAGGTGCTCCAGCAGAACCCCGAGCTGGCCCGGCAGTTCGCGGCGGCGACGATGAACACCATGGCCAAGGACGAGCGCAACGATGGCGCCTCCGCGGGCCTGGCGGGCATGCTGGGGTCGCTGTTCGGAGGCACGGCCACGAAGGTGCCCGGTCCCGCGGCCGCCGCCCCCCCTGCCGCGCAGGCGGCCGGCGTGCGTCACATGCAGGGGCCGGGGGACGTCGACGACCTGCTCAAGGAGCTGCACCAGCAGCGGGAGGTGCCCATCCGGGTGACCGTCAACCCGGCGATGGCGGCGGTGGATGACGAGGACATCGACAGCGCCAGCGACATCAGCCTGGAGAACCTGCTGTCGCAGTAGGCCCCGTTGCGAGGATGTATTTTCTGTCTCAGATGTAAGCCGCTGCCGCCGCCGATGTCTTTCCCGCTGCCCCCCGACTGGCCCACGGACGTGAGCAGCACCGAGTACGGTCGGTACCTGTACGCCTACTTCAACGGCGCCGCGGCGCCGCCGCACCGGACGGCCGGCGCCGACCGCGAGAATCAGTGCGTGAAGAATCCCAAGGCGGGGAGCGCCATCATGCGCCACCAGCTCGTCATCAACATGGCGCTGCGGGGCGGCGTCCGAAACCCGCAGCGCGGCATCCTGTGCTGGCACTCGACGGGGTCTGGCAAGTGTCACGGCGCGGACACGGAAATCCTGATGTTCGACGGGAGCATCAAGATGGTGCAGGACGTGCGCGTGGGGGACGTGCTCATGGGCGACGACTCCACGCCGCGCCGCGTGCTGTCCCTGGCCACGGGCGAGGACGAGCTGTACGACGTGACCAGCCCGGAGGACGAGGGCGTGGGGTACACGGTCAACGCCGCGCACATCCTCTGCCTCCGGCGGGAGCGCGATGAGGCTCAGCAGGATGTGCAGGAGATGCCGACGACGGACTACCTGCGGCTGCCCGAGGCCGAGCGCCGCGCGCTGCGCGGCTACCGCGTGAGCGTGTCGTCCTTCGGCCGGACGAGCAACGGGCGAAGCGCCTTGACGACCCTGCTGCTCACGGAGCAGCTGGACGGCGCGCTGCAGCGGGGGGACGGCCTGCCGGCCAGCGTCAAGTGCGGGCCCCGGGCGGTGCGCCAGCAGGCGCTCGACCACCTGACGGGCGCGGGCACGGGCGCGCCCGGCAGCTTCACCCACCCGTCGCCCGCGCTGCGCGCCGACGTCGCGTTCGTGGCGCGGTCGTTGGGCTACGCGGCGCGCCGCTGCGCCCGCGACCCCATGACGGTGGTCGTGGGGACGCGGGCGACGACCGCCTACGAGCTGCGGCTGACGCCCCGCGGGCGCGGCGCCTACTACGGCTTCACGCTGGACGGCAACCGGCGGTACCTGCTGGGCGACTTTTCGGTGACGCACAACACCGTGACCAGCACGGGGGTGCTGGACGCGTACTGGGACGACGCCTCCAAGCGGCGCATGGTGTACGCGACCTCGGTGGACGCGCTGGCCGCCAACCCGCCCGTCAACTTTCACGCCAACGCTCTCAAGCTGTTCCCTCGGTTCAAAGGCAAGTCGATGGAGAACGTCGCCGAGATGTTCCGCAAGCGTCGCGTGGAGTTCCTGTCCTTTGCGCAGCTGGCGCACCAGCTGGGGGTGCACCAGGCCACCAAGGGCGCGGACGCCGACTTCCTGCGCGACGGCGTCCTGATCATCGACGAGGTGCACAGCATCTTCAAGCCGCTGCCCAACCAGCGCGCGGAGCACGACGCGCTGCGCCGCTTCCTGCTCGACGTCGGCAACCCGCACACGAGCGGCATGAAGGTGGTGGTGCTGACCGCGACGCCCGGCGACACGGTGGAGCACATCGTGCAGCTTTTGAACATGCTGCGCGACCCCGCCAAGCCCGTCATCGCGGTGGACCCCAGCGACCTGGAGGCTTTCAAGCGCTCCATCCGCGGCCTCGTCAGCTTCTACGACACCGCCTCGGACGTCGGCGCGTTCCCGCGGCTGCTGGAGGCGCCCACGGTGCGGGTGCCGCTGTCCATGCAGCAGTTCGTCAAGTACCTGGACGCGTACCAGAAGGACGTCGACCAGCGCCAGGACTACGACGCGCTGCAGCGCGAGGACCAGCTGCAAAAGTACTACGCCGGCTCGCGCAAGTACAGCAACATGTTGTACAACTACGACAAGGATGCCTTGGAGCAGGGTCAATTCTCGGCCAAGTTGCCTGCGCTGCTCGAGAACATCCAGAAGTACCCCATGCAAAAGCACTACGTGTACTCGTCCTTCTACGAGCGGCGCGGGTCATCGCAGGGCATCCTGGCCATCGCGCAGGCGCTGGAGGACGAGCTCGGGTACGTGAAGCTGACGCTGGCGGAGGCGCAGGCGGGGTGGCGGGACCGCACGCCGCCGGTGCGGCGGTACGTGCTCCTGACGCCGGCGGAGGTGGCGCCGGACGGTCCCACTCGCAAGTCGAGGGAAACGGTGCTGAACCTGGTGCGCGCCTTCAACGACGCCAAGAACCGCCGCGGCGCGCACGCGCACGTGCTGCTGGCCAGCGCCAGCTTCAACCAGGGCATCGACCTGCGCGCGGTGCGCCACATCCACCTGTTCGAGCCCTTCCTCACGCACGGCGCGGAGCTGCAGGCGCTGGGCCGCGGCCGCCGGTACTGCAGCCACGACGACCTGGCGTTCGACCGGGAGTGGACGGTGACGGTGCACCGCTACCTGTCCGACATGCCCATGGAGCTGTCGGTCGCGACGCCCGAGGAGCTGCACCGCCGGCTGGAGGCGTACCGGGAGCAGGAGCGGCAGCAGCGCGAGCGGGCGCAGGAGCTGCAGGCGGCGTACGAGGCGGCGTCCAAGGCTGACCACCGCCGGCGCACGCGCCTGCTCGACGGCATCATGAGCGCCCGCGCGGCCGCCGACGCGGCGCACGACATGGCGTCGGACGTGGCGTGGAAGGAGCAGGCGCGCAAGCTCAAGATGGTAGACGACCTGGTGCTGGAGGAGGCGGAGCGGCGCTCGTCCGAGCTGCTGGCGGTGTACCGCGCGATGAAGGAGGCGGCCTTCGACTGCCCGCTGTACAGCGCGATGCACGGCGTCCGATGCATGGACTGACACAAAAAATGTCCGAAAAAGGAACAACAACACTCGCATACATGGCCGTCACAGCGAGGTTTCCCCGAGATGCCTATCTGCGCGTGGCTGCGGCGCTGGCGGCGCTCGCGGTGCTGATGACGGCCGTGCGAGCGTGGTGGGGGGCGCCGCCCCCCATGCGCCGCGCCCGAGACGCCAAGCAGTGCACCAGCTGCAGCTCGGCCGAGACCAGCTACCTGATGGACCCCATGCACAACGTGCGGGAGATCGTGCGCAACTGCGCGCTGCTGGAGATACACTTGGCAAAGGAGCGGTGCCTGGACTGCGTGACCAAGCACAGCATGATCGTGTCGGGGCTCATCGACGAGGCCATCTGCCTGTCCAACGACCCCAAATACAGTGATCAGCCCTACGTGGCGGTACTCAAGGAATGCGCCGCGGACATGGAGACCATCGAGGCGCGGCTGTTCTCCCAAAAGGACACGCCCGTGGAGTCCGCGCACCGGCTGCGCCGCCTGCGCAAGAAGCTGATGCCCTTCATCTACGCCGGCATGGACGTGGACCGCTTCATGACCGCGCCCGCGTTCGAGCCGGAGATGTGCGAGTGCGCCGCGAGGCGGCTGCCTGCTTCGCGCCCCGTGCCTTGACCGGTCCGGCGCCGCCGACGGTGACGCGCGCCGCGCGCGCCGATATGGGCGGCAGCGCTGAAGACTTCGAGGCCGCCGAAGGCGCCGAAGCGGCAGCATGCAGGTAGGGCTCGAGCAGACGGCGCCACGGGACGGTCCCGGCCGTTGCCCCGAGGCCTATGGCGGCGTGACGCTGCATCAGGCGGTGCGCCTCGGCGGCGGCGGTGCGCTCCTGCGGGGACGACTCGGTCGCGTAGCGGTACAGACCGAGCGCCTGCTCGAGGTCCTCCTGCTCCCGCATGAAGCGGTCAAGGTAGCGGTCGAACCTGTCCGCCCGCTGGGCCAGGTCGCGACGCAGCCGGGCGAGGCCCTCCTCCATGGTCTGCATCACGTTGCAGTGCACGAGCAGGTCTTGGATGCCCGCGTCCAGCCCGGCCTCCACCTCCGGCTGCCGCTTGGCCGACAGGTGGACGCGGGCGCGGATGTACCGCGCGCCGATCAGGTTGACGCGCTGGCGGCATTCTTCGATACTGTCGGGCATCTTCTCGTATACTTTCAAGCGCTACTATTGCTGATGAGGACCTCGTCAGCCTTGGCATCTGGCCGCTTGGAGTGGATGGCGCGCCGGCAACTGACGACGTCCGTGCGGTACCCGTGCTCTGGCGGGAACGCCGCCCGCACCAGCTCCACGTCGGCGTTGCTCATGAGCAGGCGGACGCGCCGCGCGCTGAGGTCGTGGCAGGCCGCGAACAGCCGGTCGTGGGAGTCGCGGCCGAAGCCGTCCGCGGTGTAGTTGGTGAACTGGGTCTGCGCGTACGGCGGGTCCAGGTACGCAAAGTCGCCCGGCTCCACGGCCGCCAGCGCAGTGTCGAACGGCTGGTGGCAGAACACCACGTCGCGCAGCGCGCGGGACACGGCGCGCAGGTGGGCGGCGTCGTACACCTGCGGGTTGGCGTAGTTGCCGTAGGGCACGTTGAAGCCGCGCGGCCCCTGGCGGTACACCCCGCGCCAGCAGGTCTTGTTCAGGAAGATCAGCATGGCGGAGGCCAGCGGGGCGGCGCGCTCTTCGCCGGCCAGCGCGTTGAAGCGCGCCCGCACCCAGTAGTAATACGACTCCCGCGACGTGCGGGCGGCCTCGGGCGTCGCGGCCGCCCGGTCGACGACCGTGCCGGTGATGCCGCGAAACTCCTGCACCAGCGCCTCCAGCGCCGCGATGACGTCCTCGCAGCGGCGCTGCACGTTGACGTAAGCGCGGACCAGGTCGCCGTTGACGTCGCTGGCGCGGATGGCGCCGTCGACCCGGATGCGTCCGGCGTCCACGGCGTCGCACAGTGCCAGCAGTACGCTGCCGCCCCCCACGAAGGGCTCGTGGTAGTCGCGCATGTCCTCTGGGAATCGCGACATCACGTGTTCGATGATTTGCGTCTTGCCTCCAACCCACTTGAGAAAGGGGGACGGCGCCATCGACCCTTCCCTGCGCGCGTCTCCTTTATGTGGCGGCCAGAAGGCGCAGCGGGGCGCGGGCCTGCGCCGCTGCGCGTCCCCCTCGGTGCCTGCGCACGGCGGCCACGTACTGCGACATCTCGTGGTGCTTGAGGCTCCATCCCGAGGGGCGGCCGCCCTCCGGCTGCACGTACAGCGCCCTGCCCCGGACGTGGCGGTAGGGCGCGAGGGGGACGAGGCACACGGGGTCGGACGCGTGGGTCACTCGCAAGCTCGTTCGGCGCACGCGGTCGGCGAACGCGTCGGCAAAGTCGGCATCGCCGACCCGGGGCGAGCCGAACGTGATGCACAGGGGGGGCTCGTCCAACGCGCGCCCCTGCCCGACGGACGCGATGGTGGCGAGCGCCGCGCCCAGCGAGTGCCCGGTGAAACACACGCCGCCCGTGCTGCCGCCGCCGCAGGCCGCGATGGCGGGCTGCAGCAGGGGCGCCAGCTGCCGGTACTGCGAGTAGAAGCCCCTGTGCACGCGGCCGACCCGGTCCAGGCCCAGCTCCACCAGCTTCAAATCCAAGTTGTCGACCCAATCACCCAAGCTGTCCGTGCCCTGGAACGCCACCACCGTGGTCACGCCGGACGGCAGCGCCAGGGCGCGGACGTCCCACACGTGGGCGCCCGCCTCGCCGGCCGCGCACGACACGGGCGGGGGGCAGTCCGCGTACGGCTGGAGCTTGCTGTTTTCGTTGTAGGCGAGCAGGGACAGTTCCGCGCACACCAACACGGTCGATGTCATTGTCGTTGTTCATGAGCGCGAATGTAGCGGCGCGTCCGCGATTCGGACCTCGCAACCGGTCTAGTCCATGCGGTACCACGGGGTGCGCAGGCCGTAGTTGGGCAGCCCGAGCAGCCGCAGCCACCGGCCGGGCGCGGGGCCCGAGGCGTACACGCCCGCCATGTCGCGCTGCGCCACGGCGTAGTTGAAGAACTGCAGATTGCCCAGGTAGGCGCGGGGCTTGTCCTCGCCGCCCAGCTGGAAGACGCCCGCGGTGCCGGCAAAGATGGGGCGCGTCGTGGAGGTACCCGGCTTGGGGTCGGCGATGCTGTACACGCTGTACACGTCGCCGTCCACGTAAGTGGTCAGCATGTTGTCCTGCACGACGAACGCCACGTGCACCCAGCGCTGCAGCGGCACGTAGTCGACGACGCTGGTCAGGTAAGCGGACTTGTCGGAGGGCGTGGTGAACGTCGACAGGTCGGAGGGGTCCGTGAGGAGCATGTTGGTGGTGGGCACCGTGATGTACAGCCGGTTGGTGCTGCCGTCCAGGAACACGACGGGGTTGGCGCGGGCGTACTTGCCTGCCATCGGCACGTCCACGACGTCCGTCGACCGCGCGAACAACAGCTTGTGCTTCGTCGAGGGTTCGATGCTCTGCAGGTACAGCCAGAAGGAGTAGCTGAACTCCTGGCCGTTGGACGTGGGCGGGACGTTGCTGAGCCGCGACATCAGCATCGGCGAGTCGCGCCCGTTGACGTCCCAGGTGCTGCTCAGCACCCGCACGGTCTGCAGGTTGCCGCGCCGCACCTTCCATATCAACCAGGCGATGAAGGCGACGATGACGACCACGGACGCCACGGCCAGCGCCACGACCATGGCCTGGGTCGCGGCGGGGGACAGCCGCTGCCCGGACGCCCCCGGCGCCGGCCCAGGCCCTGGCGCAGGCGCGCCGTTCGTCGTGTAGCGGCCGTTCCAGCTACTGTTCATGGCTCTCTCCTGTTTACTGCATGCACAGAATATATTCGACGCCGGCGCGTGCAGATGCCGCGGATCCTTTCCTCGCCCTCTGTCATCAATGGAGGGCTTTCGCGACGGCATCCTCCACGAATGCGGTGATGCCTTGAAAACCGTGTTTCAGGACATCTACAAGCGCGTCCAACTGGACGGCGTGCGTCCCGAGATGCGACTGCGCGAGTTCCAGACCTGCGTCCGCAACGTCTCCAAGGACCGAACGTACCCCGACGCGCTCGACGCCGTGCAGAAGCGGCGCGTCGTCAAGCTCATCAGCCAACACGATGTGCTGGTGTACAGCGGGCTGCACGTGGGGGCGCTTTGGCACAACGCCTGCGTGTACGTCGGCCGCCTGCTGTGGCGGGAACCCTACGCCGTCGAGCCCGTGAACCGCCGACTGCTGGACCGTCTCGTGCGCCATGCGGTCGGAACGCTGACGGAAGACCTGTGGAAGCACGCGGTTTCCAAATGGAACCAACGGGTGCACCAGGAATCGAAGCAGGAGCCAGAGACGTACGAACAAGAGCCGGACGAGGAACCGGAGGAGGAGGAGGAGGAGGAACCGGAGGAGGAGGAGGCGGAGGAGGAGCCGGAGAAGGAGCCGGAGCCGGAGCCGGAGCCGGAGCCGGAGGAGGAAGAGCCCGAGCCGGAGCCGGAGCCGGAGCCGGAGCCGGAGCCGGAGAAGGAGCCGGAGCCGGAGCCGGAGGAGGAGCCGGAGAAGGAGCCGGAGGAGGAAGAGCCCGAGGCGGAGCCGGAGGCGGAGCCGGAGGCGGAGCCGGAGGCGGAGCTGGAGGAGGAGCCGGAGGAGGAGCCGGAGGAGGAGCCGGAGGAGGAGCCGGAGGAGGAGCCGGAGGAGGAGCCGGAGGAGGAGCCGGAGGAGGAGCCGGAGGAGGAGCCGGAGGACGGGGCGGAGGAGGCGGACACAGAGGTGGAGCTGGAGGAACCCGAGCCAAATACGGAAGTGGAGGAATATGAAGCAGAGGCGGTGCTCGCGTTCAAGCAAGAGGATGAGGCTCCGGACGTGGAACACGAGGCAGACACGGAGGTGGAGACGGTGCTGGATGAGCGGGAGTACGAAGCAGAGGCGGACCTGCTATCCAATCAACGAGATGAGGTGCGCGTGGTGACCATCGCCGACACGGCAACCCGTAAGAAAACACCCCCCGTGACCGTGGCCGCCGAAGGTCGCCGTCGACGCTTCTACTGATGAGCCTTGACGATTTCTACGAACCGGTGCTGGAAGTTGACGAGCTTGAGTTTTTCTTTGTTCAGGCCGACCAAGTATTCATAAGCGCATCGCAGCTGATCCGTGTCCTTGATATTGAAAGCAGCTTGGTCGAGGGTATCGTAAAACCCGGGATATCCACTGCCCAGGGCTTCTTCCAGTGCAGGTAGGCGGTTGACGATGACGATAGTATTGCGCACGATGCACTCGAGCACGGTGTTGACGGCGGAGCAATCCACCAGGTTCAGGAACACGATGTTGCACGACAACAGATGATCGTACTCTGCGTTGCTCAGCTGGGGTATCGTCGTCACGCTGGCCAGCTGCCGCTGCAGCATGTCCACCATGCCCGCGACCATGAAATTGCAGGCCGTGGCGGGACGGCAGATGCCGGCGCCGCAGGACCCGTAGGGGCGGCAGATGCCGGCGCCGCAGGACCCGGAGGGGCGGCAGATACCGCCGCCGCAAGAACCGGCTGGCCGGCACATGCCGCTACTGGCGCCAGTGCGTCCGCAGCGTGCATTCAGGTCGGCGATGGCCTCCGGGAGCCAGTCCGGCGCCATGCAGCTGTTCATGTCCTTGCCCCTGAGGACGGCTTTCTGTATCTGGAACTTGTTGTTGAACGTGTTCGTCACGGGCAGCTCGTAGATGGCGTACGGATTGCGCAGCCACGCGCCGATCGCCACGACGTACCGGTTCTCCTGACTGGCCATCAGGTTGTCGAACGTGAAGCACGACTCCGTGGGGACAAACTCCATGGCGTGGGTCATGACCTCGACGGGCACGTCGGGGAATCCGACGCCCGCGAGGGCGGTGCGCACCTGCCCGGCGAGGTACTCGGACAGCACGATGAGGCAGCGACACGTCTGCAGCGACTGCAGAAAGTCGGCGTCCTGGAACAGCGTGACGCAGTTGTTGGGGCCGTGGCTCTGCTCGAAGGTGTGGTGGATGAAGCCCATCCAGGGCTGCGTGTAGGGTACGATGCCCGCCGCCTTGAGAGCGTCCTTTCCCCAATGGAACGTGCGGTCGACGTAGGTGTCCACGCGCACGGACGGCCGGCGCCGCAGGACCGTGGTGTCGAACCGCATCAGGCCGCCGATGCAGTAGGACCAGCCCGAGCGGTGAAACTCCTTGAAATCGTCCTGCAGGTAGTAGCTCAGGTCCACGCACACGTCGAAGGGCTGCGGCAGGGCAGGCAGGGGAGCCGGAACGTGGCGCGCCCGCACGTCCGAGTACACCCAGTCGATCGCCGCCGCGGGTCGGAACGCCGCGCCCTCGCGCTGCATCTGCTCGCACATGCCCCACACGTAAGCGGAGGCCACGTGCCCGGTGGCGGCGAGTAGCAGCGTGCGCGCCAGGGTCTCGGACCCGGCGCCGCCGCCGTCGTAGAACCACTGCCGCGCGGCGGCCTCGCTCCAGCCGGTCAGGCGCGCGGCGTAGGCGATGCACCGCGCGCGCGCGTCCTCGACGGACCGGGGCAGGGCCGCGGAGGGCGCCTCCAGGGCGTCGAAGGCCACGGGGTCCCGTCGGAGCTTGCCGTACACGGTGCTGCGGATGGCGTCCTGGCTGACCTCCATGTCGTCGGCCAGCGTGTTGGGCGCGCCCACGCACATGTCCAGCAGCGCCAGCACGCGCTCCGCGTCGATGGCGGTGGGGCGGGATGTCGCGTCCGTGGGCAGCCGGTAGCCGTACGCCTCGAAGCCCACGTCGCGCAGCAGCTTGTCGACCTTGGACGTGCTGTACATGGCCGCGAAAGGGCGGCGCATCTGCAGCGCAAACTGCACCGAGTGGTACCGCATGCACAGCAGCGCCCGCATGCCGCCCATGTACGCCATCATGTCCGCGTGCGTCTCCAGCACGGGGGCGCGCACGGCCGCGAGGCACCCGGGCGGCAGCAGCTCGTCCATCAGGCGCGCCGCGAGCAGCGCGTCGGACTCGCTGGCGTTGGAGGAGGTGTTGAAGCTGAGCAGGTGCACGTCGCAGCCCGACTCCGTCAGGGACGCGATGACGTCCACGACGGCGGCCAGCAGCTGCGGGGCGGCCGGGTTGTTATGGAAGGCGGGCTGCGCCAGGCACAGCCCCACCTGCGGCCGCGACAGCGCCAGCAGGTCCGCGCGCGGGGGCGGGCGGGGCAGCAGCCAGGACAGGTCCGCCGTCTGCGTGGCGCTGCCCGCGCCGCACAGCAGCGCGAGGTCGCCGCCGGACCGGGCGAAGGAGTGGTCGAAGGCCAGGGCGCGGGGCGCGTCGGCGTCGAAGGGGACGCCTATGCCCACGCCGTAGCACGGACCCTTGTAGTCATACAGCAGGCGTTCTATCTTGGTCATGAAGTAGGGGTTGACGATGTCGCCACCGCCGCACACCACGACGTCGACGTCCGAAGGGATGGCGGTCAGGTCATCCGTGCAGGCGACCGAGCAGTTGGCGAACAGCTGGCGGAAGGCGTCCGCGAAGCAGTCGTCGCCCAGGTTGTGGCGGTTGTACCACCCGAGCACCAAAACCTTGGGCTCCGCGGTGAGCCCGCCCCCGCCCCCGCTCCTGTTGGCCGTCGCGGCATCGGTCGCCGTCCACCATTCGGCCAACGCCGCGCGGTTGCGCACGAAGCCGCCCAGCACGAGCATGCCCCCCAGGGCGCTGCCATACCGGGACAGCAATATCGATAGATTCTGCATCCGAGCGCGAGTGTTTTGAGTAATCTCTCATATAACGGTCGCGGAGCCCAAAATACATGCGAGGAGGGCTCGCAAATCCTCCGGGGCTCGCGCAAGCGGGGGCGCGATTCCTTTTTCGTGCGTACACTGTATACGATGCGCAGCCTGGACATACGAATCGCCGAGCCGGTGGACCGACAGCTGCTGCACTACGTCGCCGCCGCGCCGCCCGACAGGAACGCCAGCTTCACCGGCTCGGCGCTGCCCTTCGCCAGCGCGCGCCAGGCCTTTCACGCCACGCCCACGCAGGGCACGGCGCGCGTGTCGGCCGACGGCACCTGCCGGGTCGCCCTGCCGTCCGCCATCAACGCGTTTTACACGGACGCGGGGGCCACGCGCGTGCCGCCGACCGTCTTCCTGATGTACCACAGCGGCGGCCGGGAGCGGCGCCGCGCCGTGCGCGTGTCCGGCGGGGTCGCGTACCGCAGCCTGACCTACCCGGCAGAGCGCACGAGCCCCATGTTTTACGGCGAACGCGGCGCGCTGCTGCCCGTGCGCACGCAGGACCAGATCCTCGCGCAGGCGCAGTACCCGAGCAACGGGCAGGAAGCGACCGGGTTCTGGGGCCTGCGGCCGCCCGTGTGAAAATGATTATCGGACCTGTAATTATTACACTATCTCCCACCATGTCCAGCTTTGAACAGGACCTCGAGAAGTTCGTTCCTGAGCCTCAGCAGGTACCCAAGCAGATGCCTGTACCGGAGCAGGCGGTAGCAGCAGGGATGCTACCCGAACAGTTCGCGGAGGACTTGCAAAAGTACTTCCAGTCTGCCGAGCAGATGCCCGCACCCCAGCAGGCTCCTCTGGAGCCGCCATCCGAGCAGGCACCCTACGAGGCGGAGGAGCCCGAGCAGGAGTCCGCGTTCGAGGAGCCGGAGCAGGAGCCCGCGTTCGAGGAGCCGGAGCCGGAGCCGGAGCCCGCGTTCGAGGAGCCGGAGCCGGAGCCCGCGTTCGAGGAGCCGGAGCCGGAGCCGGAGCAGGACGGCGTTCAGGAGGGCGGTGGCGACGATGCCCCCGAGTACGATTACGATGACCACACGCCCGCGCTGACCATGCTGTCTCCGCTGCTGCGCTCCGAGACCAGCGGCAAGAATATTGCCGACATCCTCGCAGGCATCGACGAGTCCCTGCGCGCGCTGGTGATGTGGGTCACGCAACCGCCGCAGGAGTAGGCTTATTACATCGTGTGCAGCTCCATGTGCTGCAGGTCGTCGAGGCGGGCCCGCACGAAATCGACGATGAAGGCGTACGCTTCGTCCACCTGCTCCATGCGCTGGGCGCCGGTGACGATGACGCAGCCGCTCCGGAACACGGCGATGGTCACCTTGGAGCACGCGGGACAGCGACGCGTGCGCGGGTTGCGCCCCTCGTGCGCGCAGAACACCTGGAACGGCTTGTCGGGGTTGTGGTGGTACTCGATTTTGACGCCCGGGTAGATGCACGGCTCGTAGGAGCAGCAGATGCGGGGGTAGGCCGCGATGAGCCGCTGGTGCAGGACCTCGCGGCGCAGGAACGCGTTGAACCGAAAGTCGCTGTTGATGAGGCGCACGGCGTAGCCGCTGCAGAGCGCTTCGTCGGGGCGCGACAGCACCGGGTGGACGCGGTGCGTGTCCACGAGGACGTCGACGACGTGGCGCATGACGGAGCGGCCCTCATCGATGTCCTTGATGCCCGTCGCCTGCAGGTTGCCGTTGCGAAACACCTTGACGTTGACGTAGCTCTTGCCCGTTCCCACGACCAACGTCGTCTGATTGTCGAAGCGCTTGCTGGTCTGCTTGGATTTTTTGTCGCCTTTGGGATGCGCCCCCCGGGTCATGCGCTCCGTCTTGACGCGCCCATACTCGGCGAACACCACGCCCTGCCCCCCCTCGCGGATGGGCACGTGCTGGAACAGCGGCTCGAGGTCTATCTCCGTGCCCGCGCACGCCGTGACCGTGATGGTGGACACCCTGTACGGCGTGGCCGTCAGCTCGTACGGGGGCTCCGAGTACCCGCTCATGGGCAGGCATCAGTTAAAGCGTCCACCCTTTATGTGCACGCACACACGGCGATGGTGGCCTCGCTCGTCGGCATCACGGGAGCGTGCGGCGCGGGGAAGAGCACGGTGGCCCGGCACCTGTGCGAGGGGCACGGCTGGCGCGAGATGTCCTTCGCGGACCCTCTCAAGGAAGGCGTCATGCACATGTTTGGACTGCGGCCGGAGCAGGTCTACTGCGACAAGGAGACGGTCGACCCCTTTTGGGGCGTGGCGCCGCGCGCCCTGCTGCAGGTCGTGGGCACCGAGCTCGTGCGCGAACGGCTGGCGCAGCACCTTCCGCAGGTGGCGCCGGTGTGGGTGCGCGCGCTGGACAGGCGGCTGTCGGCTCTGCTCGCCTCGGACCCGGACGCCAAGGTCGTCATCCCCGACGTGAGGTTCGAGGACGAGGTCGAGTACATTCGCGCCCGGGGCGGCGCCATTTGGCACGTGTCACGCGAGGTCGGGGGCGAAGCCGAAGCCTCCTCCCGAGCGACCTGTGGTCGCGAGGTCGAGCATTCATCGGAACGGCTCGCGGTAGAAATCGCCGCCGACGCAGATGCCAGGCTGACCAACGACGGCACATTGCCAGAGCTGCAGCGACACATCGACCAACACCTGGGAAAAATTACACGTCCCGAGTGAGCTACTCCGGAAGCGCCAGCGCATCTAATTCCTCCAGCCACATCGACGCGGGCGTGCTGGAGCGCAGGCGCTCGATGCGTTCCCGCAGCCGCGCGTGTTCGTCCTGCAACGCTTTCTTGCGCTCGGCGGTCACGGACGACATCGGCATGCGCAGCAGGAAGTCGTAGTCCTCGTCCGCGTCTCCCGGGAAGCCCAGCTCCCGCAGGCGCGCGGTGACGGCGTCCTTGTCGACGTCGAACAGCCGCACCTCGTCGTCGATGACGCTCTGGATGAAGCGAACCTTGGCGCCGACGGTCACGGACTCGGCCTCCATCTCCGCCAGCAGCGCCTCTCGGCGCTTGCCGTAGTAGTCCAGCCGCACGGCGTAGTGCGCGGCGATGATGTCTCGCGCCGAAGCGTACTTGCGTATCTGGCCGCGCTCGTTGTAGAGGTACATGTTGCTGGTGGTGATGGGGCGCGACACCAGCTTGAACTCGGCCTCCAGGGCGGCGGGCGACGCCAGCCGCGAGGTCAGCGCGCCCTCGTTGGCAAACGTGACCGCGAACCGCGCGGTCTCGTCGGTGTACTCGTGGTCGATGCTGCGGACGTCGGCGCAGCGCTCGCACAGCTCCTCCAAAAACATCTTGTAGTCCTCGGTCCAGGTGCCCACGGGCAGCTCGGTGATGCGCAGCTTGGTCGGGGACACGCGTTCGTAGGTCCCCACGGTCACGTACTTTCCGGGGGCCGTCTCCTCCACCCTGCCCTTGAAGCCGCGGTACCACGGCACCGGCTCGGGCAGCTCCTCGGGCGCGCACTCGCCGCTCAGCAGCCGCCGCACGGCGCTCAGGAGCACGCGCGGGTCGTAGCAGGGGACGGACGTGGAGAAGCCCGTGCCGATGCCGAGCGCCCCGTTGACGAGCACCATGGGTAGCACGGGCGCGTAGTGGCGCGGCTCCACGCGGTGGCCGTCGTCCTCTCGCCAGTCGAGCACCGCCTCGTCGGCCCGCGGGAACAGGCGCGGCGTCGCGGGCGCGAGCAGCGTGTGGATGTACCGGGGCGAGCCGGCGTCCTTGCCGCCCTGCAGGCGGGAATTGTGCGTCACCGTGAAGTCGGCCAGCAGGAAGCGCTCGTTGCCGTCCACCTGCCAGCCGCAGAAGGGTCCATGCCCCAGCTTATCCACGCGTACGGGGAACGCAGACGTCGTCGTCATCAACATCCCCGCGGCCCCCCTCATCATCCCCGGGCGGTCCGACCAGGCAGCGGTGATGCGCTTGCGCTCTTCATGCGTCCAGCCGATGGACGTAGTGTTCTTGACGCCAGAGTAATTGCCTCGAACGGCCGCGGGCAGCGCCAGGTAGTCGGTTAGCTTGATGTCTTCCACGACGCGCGTGTCGTTGCGCCGCAGCGTCAGGATGTGCTGGCTGTTGACGACGTAACTGTCGCCGTTGACCATCGATACCCGGTACATGGTGTCCGTGCCCGCGGTCGTGCGCAGCACCTGGCGGGGGGCGCCGTCGTCGCCCACGAGCAGGTCTCCCGCCACGATGTCCTTGGCCAGCGCGATCGACCCGTCCCAGCGCAGCACCTCCGTGAGGGGGTCCAGGCACCCGAACTGGCCGTTGGGCTGCAGCAGGTTGACGTTGTTGGACCCCACAAAGTCCTGCGCCATGCCCACGATGGCGCCCTGCAGCGACGCCTCGCCGTGGTTGTAGTGCGCGCGGGCGGTGGTGTCCGATGCCAGCGTGGACACGCGCACCTCGCCGCGCACGAGGTTGCCGGCGAAGCAGGCGTACAGCACCTTGCGCTGCGACACCTTGAGGCCGTCCACCATGGAGGGGATGCTGCGCTCGAGGTCGTACTGCGAAAAGTGGATCAGGTCGCGGTGCACCAGCTCGCGGTAGGACACCTCGGGGCGGTCGTAGTCGAGGACGCGCGACTCGTCGTAGGCCTCCAGCCAGGCCTTGCGCTCGTCGGCGCGCTTGCGGTTGAAGGCCAGGTCCAGCGCCTCGTCGTCCGCGGCGTCCTCGCGGCGGTACTCCACCAGCCGCATCTTCTTGAAGTACTCCTTCGCCTCGGCGCTCGTCGACGTCGCCAGACCCTTGTAGTACTTGATGCGCCACCCCTTGGTGTCCGTGTCCCGCTTCCAGCGCTCGTAGTCTGGCAGGCAATAGAACTCGCGAACTTCGTTCGCTCGGTACGCCTTGACGATGGGCGTCAGCAGCGTGGTCACGAACCCCGGCTGCGCCAGCAGCGAGGGCCACTGGCAGGCGATCCAGTTGCACACCAGCGCGCGGATGTGGGCGCCGTCGGGGTCCTGGTCGCTCATGATGACGATGCGGCCGTAGCGCAGGTCGGCGGTGTCGGCGTACTCGCGGCCGCTCTCCAGGCCCAGGATCTTCTTCAGCACGCTGAGCTCCTCGTTGTCGGCGATCTTCTTGCAGCTGGCGTCGCGGACGTTGATGAGCTTGCCTTTCAGGGGCATGGCGCCCCACTTGGCCGACCCCACGACGCTGCGCCCGCTGATGGCCATGGCCAGCGCGGAGTCGCCCTCCGTGAGGATGAGGGAGCACTGCGCGGACTTTTTGCCGCCGGCGTCGGCGGCGTCGTGCAGCTTCGGGATGCCGCGCAGCACGGACTTTTTCCGGCCGTCCGTCTGCTTCAGCGCCTTGGACGCGGCGTCGTCGGAGGCCTCCTGCAGCAGCTCGGCGATGCCCGTCTTGCACAGCTTGTCGAAAAAGCCGTCGGACAGCTCGGGCTTGCTGCCCCATTTGCCGACGGGCGTCGTCATGGTCTCCTTGCTTTGGGAGTCGAAGGCCGCGTTGGGGATGACGCATTTGATGAACAGCATCAGCCGGTCCTTGACGTGCTGCGGCTTCAGGTGCTCCATCTTGCGCCGCTGCTGCAGCAGCTCGCACAAGCGTTTGGACACCTGCGCGGCCACGTAGTCCACGTGCCGCCCGCCGCGCAGCGTCCACACGCCGTTGACGAAGCTGACGTGCTCCAGCCCCGGCGGGCCGTCGTGGTAGGTGGCGACCACCTCGAAGCGCTCGCCGACGCGCTCGTACACGCGCGGCCGCGCGCCGCGGGCGCCCAGGTACATGTCGGCGTAGCGCTCGAACGTCTTGGCCTCCAGGCGGGCGCCGTTGAGGTACACGGCCACGTCCGCCGCGGTCAGCGCGCAGGCGTCGGTCACGCGCTTGGCGAACAACGCGGCCATGTCGGGGGTCAGCCTCCCCGGCAGCCCGAAGCGCTCGTAGTCGGGCAGGAACCGGATGCGCGTGTACGGCTTTTTCCGGCACGCCCGGATGACGGGTGCACTCTTCTCGGCCATGTTGTCGGAGAAGGTCTGGGTGTAGACCTTGTGGCGCACGGCGTCCACCGTCTCCAGCTCGAACGTGCGCGAAAAGATGTTGCAGCACTTGGCGCCGAGTCCGTTCTGCCCGCCCACCACGCGCTCCTCGCCGCTGTCGTCGTCGTAGTTGGCGGAGGTCAGCATGTGGCCGAATATCATCTCCGGGATCCACAGGCCGTGCTCGGGGTGCTGCGCCACGTCGATGCCGTCCCCGTCGTTGAATACCTCGATGCGCCCCGTCTCGGCGTCGATGTCCACCCGCACGTTGCGCACCCGGTTGACGCCAGCTGCAGCCGGCGACGGCCCGGCGGCGGCCAGCTGCTGCAGGCGCGTGGCGTGGTCGATGGCGTTGGTCACGATCTCGTCAAAGATTTTGTACAGGCCCGGCACGTAGTCTATCTCCCGCTTCTCCATGGCCCCGCGCTCGACGTCGTACACGAACACGCTGGCGCGCTCGCTCTCCACCGACCCGACGTACATGCCGGGGCGCTGGAGGACGTGGCATCGCGGCTCCAGCTTCTGGTACTTTGTGGCCAGCATGTTGCCGCGGGCGGAGAAGGACGCGTACTGGGAGGACGCAGCCTGCTTTTATATGCGCGTGGCCTGCATACCGCGCCGCATCCAAAAAAAAACGAAATCGACGGTCATCGGCCGGCCAACCCGTCCTCGTTTGCCAAACAAGACATCAGACATCCATCATGTCCGATACCATTGCCTCCGTGTACGCGGCCATCGATGCCAAGGCGCAACTGCACCTGGATTTCGGAGGATTCATGTCGGAAGTGCCGACCGACCGCATGGTGGCCTGGTTCGACAAGAACGCCCCTCTGTGGCCCCACTCCCACAGTTGGAAGTACCCCATCAAGGAACCGTCGACGTGGGTGCTGGTGACGCCCGGCGCCCCGGGCGTCCCCGAGGACGAGCCCGCCGAGTCCCCCTGCGCGGAGCCGGACTCGGTCCTCGTGACGCCGATGGCGCCCGCCTCCCGCGTGCACGAGCACTGGGAGCCGGTGCCGGACGACCTGGCGCTGGCCATGGGCCTGGTTGTCGGCAAGGCGGGCGTGCACTTCATCGCCATCACGAACGACAGCGGCGTCATGCACATGCAGCACGACGCCGAGGCGAACGCCGTGGCCATCTACGGGCCCAGCGAGGAGGCCGTGCAGCGCGCGGCGACCCTGCTGCGGCAGCGCTTCGCGGCGTGCCGCCGGGCGCTGGCCAACCACCCGCGCATGCGGTGGTAAACCCTAACCCGAGGGCGAGCACGTGAGGTGCGTAGTGAGCTGTATGGAAGCAGATGATTCATTTTCCGCTGCAAAGAATACGAACGCAATACATGTACGCGGCGGCCGTGAACGACAACCGGCTGGTGTGGGGCATCACCGCACTGCTGTTCAACATCGGGCAGCGTCACGTGTTCTCAGACCTCGGCAAGGTGCACGAACACCTGTTGACGCGTCCCCTCGTCAAGCTGGTCGTGGTGATGTCCATGTTTTTCATGTTCACCCGCGACATCGCGGTCACCCTGTGCCTGACCGCCATCTACTTTGTCGTGTTCGTGGACATGCTGCACGAGAACGGCCGGCTCAGCGTGGTGCCCCGGTACGTGCGCGACGCCATCCAGCGGTCCGTCCGGATGCAGGAGTACGTGAGGGCGCGCGACATCGTGCGCGCCTACGAAGCCAGGGGCGGCGCCGCTGCCCACGCGCCCGTGCCGGCAAAATAAAGGCGCAGATACCATACTGCCGCCCGTTCGATGGCGCATCACTGTGTCGTGCTGCTGTCGCTGGTGGCGATGGCGATGCTGCTGATGGCGGCGCTGTCCACGGCGCCGCGTCAGGTCCCCGCCCCGGTAGCAGGAAGGGCGTGGAATCCCCATGCCCGCCCGGGGCGCCCCATCCTCGTCCGAGCCCGTCGCGAGGAAGAAGCTGCCTCCCGAGAGAAGCTTAGAGTTACTTTCGCTGAAAGCCACCCGACGACGCCATGATGAAGGCCACCAGCACGGTCAGGACGGAGCCGAACATGGACAGGGCGGCCAGGAACCAGGACCACGTCCTGCAGCCGCCCACCATCATGCAGTTGATGGAGTAGAGGTGGGGGATGTAAGACAGCGCGATGAGCATGGCGAGGACGAGGCGCGGGAAGAACTTGTAAGGAATGCGCTCGTACTTGTTGGTCTCGACGTCGTAACGGTACATGTCGATGGGCAGCAGCACGCTCAGGAGGACCAGGCTGTAGCCGATGAGGGCGACCGCGGCGGGCTCGCTGAGCATGGCGATGACGTCCTTCATGGTGTGTTCGTGGGATACAGTGAGTCTCGAAAAATTATTCGGCGGTCGCCGTCGACGGTCTCGCCCTTTTGTTGTTGGCCCGTTTCGGCTTCTTCGGCTCTTCCTCGCCAGGCGCAGGCGCAGGCGCAGGCACGGGCGCAGGCACAGGCACAGGCACAGGCACGGGCACGGGCGCAGGCGCAGGCACGGGCGCAGGCGCAGGCACGGGCACGGGCGCGGGCACGGGCGCAGGCACGGGGTCGGGTCCGCGCGGGCACGTCGCGTCCGCGAGGGCGGCGTATTTCGGCAGCAGCGCATCGACGTCCAGCCCCGTCTCGCGCTGCCGGAAGAAGGCCAGGTGCGAGACCACCAGGTCGTAGCAGACGGCCAGGGGGCGTCGCGTCTTGCCGGGCAGCTGCTCGGTCAGCTCGCCCTCGTCGTCGTACACGACGCGCTGGTAGATGTCGAGGTCGTCGGAGTGGATGGCGAAAAAGTTGATGCTGATGCGGTCGTTGACGGGCAGGATGTCGAGGTCGCCGGCGGACCGGAACCGCGCCGGGTCCTCCAGGAAGTACTCGTGCAGCCGCTGCGTCTTGACGCCGTCGCTCCACAGGCTGCCGAAGCCCTTGGGCTCGTACTTCATGTCGCCCACGTAGGTGGGCACCATGCCGCGGCGCTGCTGGTAGTAGGCGCACATCTCGTTGTTCAGGATGGAGGGGAACATGAGCATGAAGCCCCTGTACCTGCGGCGCAGCGCCACGAAGGCGTCGAAGCCGTCGACGTCGATGTACACGATGTCGTCGTCGCTCTTGATGATGACGCAGTCTTCGAAAAACTCTGGACGGTAGTACTGGTAGTACTCGCGCCACAGCTTCTTGTTCTGCACCGGCATCACGCGCACGCCGTTGGCCGGGTCGTGCAGCGACCGCACCCAGGCGTCGTCCGCGTCGTTGCGGGTGAAGTTCCAGGCGTGGAACTCGTGGATGGAGCCGCGCGCCAGCAGCTCGCGCACGTACCGCATGAAGATGGTCATGCAGGACCGGCGCCCCGCGAAGCACGTCAGGATGACCTTGCCGCTCGAGACGGCCTCCGGCTGCAGGCCGACCGGGAGCGCCTGCAGGCGCCGGGGCATCGATGGCGGCGGCGGCGCGACGACTGCGGGTCAGGCTCCCGGACAGGGCCATGGAGATGACGGACTGCATGGCGGCTGCGTGCGGGGGGAAATACTTATTCGGCACATATTGTAAACCGCGGAATGCCCGCACCCGCCACGCCCGCCCTGCAGGTCCTCCAAGGCGCGCTCGTCGTGCTGGTGATGTTCGCGGCGGTGCGCCTGGTCATGCGCGCCGCCACCGACGGACCCGACGCCGACGGCGAACTGTCCGCCGCCAACGCCCCGGTGTGGGTGCTGCCCGGCGCCGCGGACGCGCGCACGCTGCACCAGCGCTCGTGGAACACGGCGACGCCCTCGATGCCCAACTTCCTGCCGCTGCCGCGCTCCATCAACCGCAAGGGGGGAGCGCAGTTCACCTACACCTTTTGGATGAAGCTCACCAACACCGACGACGCCAACGTCGCGAACAAGGTGTTGTTCCTGCGCGGCGACGCCGACCGGCACGCGCTGCAAAAGTACGAGCGCGGCGCGCAGCAGAGCTCGCCGCTGACGGTGGACAGCTACACGACTACGATCGTCAAGGCCCCCCTCGTGCGGTTCGGCAGCGGCTACCGCGACCTCGTGCTCGAGTGCAACACCACCGCGGACATCGAACAGCGCTTCGCGCCAAGTACGCTTACCAAGGAGCAGAACGACGTGCTGAGCCTGGTGCCGGGGCGGTGGGCGATGTACACCTTCGTGCTGGAGGACAACGTGCCCATCGACGACTTTGAGAACGGCATCGTCGCCCGCGTGTACATCAACGACCTGCTGTTCCACCGCCAGACCGCCTCGGGCGCGCTGCGCCAGAACGCGGGCGGCTTCCACCTGCTGCCCAACGCCGAGCTGCTGCAGGGCGCGTCGCTGGGCAACCTCATGTACGTGCCCTTCGCGCTGACCAGCGAGGAGGTGGCGTGGCTGTACGCCAAGGGCATCGACCCCAAGCGCACCTGCCTTTGATTCGACCGCCCGCGCCCTGCTTTTCCTGCCGCATAGATGCAGATAGACCACCTCCATGGTCGCCCAAGTCGTGCCCGGACTGTTCGTGGGCTTCGTGGGGGACGCCGTCGCGGCGGGCGACTACGCGCTGTGGGTCAACTGCACGCCCGACGTGGGCTTCCCGACCGCGGTCGCGCAGCCCGCCAGGGTGCGGGTGCCCGTGGTCGACACCCCCCGCGACCGCAGCCAGCCGGAGCGGCTCATGCGCCGTCTGCCCTCGGTGGTGCACGCCATCCACTCGCGCCTGCTGGACGGGGACCGGGTGCTGCTGTGGTCGCGGCCCAGGCAGCAGGTGGGGAGCGCCATCGCCGCGGCCTACGTGATGTGGAGCGAGGACAAGGGCTACGACGTGGCCATCGCCCGGGTGCGCGCCGCGGTCCGCTCCGCGTTCCTGTGGCAGTCGGCCTTCATGACGACGCTCAACAACTGGACGACCTACCTGCGCGCGCTGCAGCTCGCCAACAATCCCGCGTAGAAGAGGAGGAGACGCAATTATACATGCAGCGGCCGCGCCTCAACTGGCGTCCGCGCCCCGGCGCGAGGTACTGCGTCATCCACGAGGACGACCACGCCGGGCAGCAGGGCGCGTGCGCCATGACGGCCCCCGCCCCGGCGCTGTCGATGTCCGCGTTCGCGTTCGATGAGGCGGCCGAGGCGGTCGAAGACCAAAAGTACACCGGGTACTTTGACATCCTGTCCTCCTCGCCGTCCGACCGGCGCCGGGCCCTGCCTCGCAAGGCCAAGAGCTTCGAGGACTCACGGGCTTGTTGTTACCAGCGCGACAGGACACGACGTTTGCTGCTGTTTTTCGAACCTAAAAGACCGCCTCGCGATCAGTCACATCACGGCAGCGATGGAGGACCTGCTGGCCGAGCTGCTGCGCCTGCAGGAGTGCAACGCGAGTCTGGCGAGGGAGAATGACGTGTTGCGTCAGAGGCTCGATTCCAAGAACGCGATGCTGGACACGCTGCAGTCGGCGATGCTGGAAGACGACACCTCGCAAAGCCTCGGGAGGTCGCGAGGCAGCAGCCGCCGGGAGGGGAAGGGGTCCTGCGTCGTGCGCGCCGACGAGCTGCGTCCGGAGGACGTCCGCGTGCAAAAGAGCGCCTTGACCAACGTCCACCAAATTTGCTACGGCGACGGCGTGCCGCTGGTCGTGCAGACCCCCCGGGGGTACGTGCCTTACGGCTTGGACGTCTCGGAAGGAGGCCGGCGCCACGTCGCCCTGCGCTTCCCCGAGGACTTTACGCGGACGCTGCTGAGCATCCACCGCCTGGCGGAGGCCGCCGTCGCGGACGCCGCCGCCGAGTTCGTGCCCTCGGTGCGCAGGGACGGCGCGGTGCGCGTCGCGGTGGCCTCGACCTGCACCGCGTACGACGTCGAGGGCGGCGCCATGCCCCTGGAAGGCTGCCTGGTGCGGGACGCGTCCGTGGAGGGCATCCTGCGCTGCAACGGCGTATGGCACGCGGGGGGGCGCCAGGGGCTGTCCTGGTCGCTCTTACAGGTGCGCAGCGCGGGGGCGGACATGAGTCGTTACGCTTTCAAGGACTGAACGCTAGCAAGTCGGGAGGGCCCAGCCCCGCCCCCTGCTGCTCGGGAGCGCAGCGCATCCTCCTCTTGGCGGCGCATGCACCGGTGCAGCTCCAGCGCCGCCTTCTGCAGGCTCCACGACCGCGCCTGGTCGTCGTCCGCGGCGGCGCCGTGCGCCAGGCACATGGTGCGGATGCCGTCCTTGTGCTGCCGCAGGAGCGCGATGGCGTGCGCCTGCTCCTCCTCGGAGGCCCCCAGCGTCCGCAGTTCCCCGCTCCAAGCATTGTGCTGCAGCAGGTCGGACAGCACGGGCGACAGGAGCGGCGACGACATCTGCAGCGACCGGCGTGCCGACCCAGAGCCGCGGGCCGGCGGAGTCCACATCCTGGGAGCCGGTGGGCGGAAGCCCGGCACGGGCGACATGGACGCCGACGTATTGGACGGCAGGCCGTGCACGGCCGTGTGCATCGCCTGCTGCAGCGCGCGCTCCTTGGATTCCAGCGCTCGCTGTAACTGTGCCACTTGCTCCTTGAGTCGGGCGGTTTCGGCGTCGTCCACGACTGGGGCGGGGGCAGGGGCAGGGGCATCGGCGGCACGGTACCGCGCCCACAGCGCCTGGACCCAACTGGGCTGCTGACTGGCCACGTTGTTGATGAACTGCTCGAACGTGCACTGCACGGGCGCCGACAGCGCCGTGGCCACGTAGTCCTCGATGTCGTGCTGCAGCCAGTCCTCGAGCGCGCTCCTGCTGCTGCTGTTCGCCTTCTTCCGGGGGGGCGTGCGGGGCACGGGCATGTCGGGGTCGAACAGCAGGCGGACCGCCGGGCGCTCGCCGTCCTGGGCCTCGTAGGCCATGAGGACGCCCGGCGGAGGGAACTGCCTCCGCGAGTGCACGTAGTAGTAGGCCACCGCGTTCATCTGGGCCTGCTGGAAGCGCACGCTGCCCACGCGCTGTTCGGCATCCCTGAAAGCGGCCTGCGCGGCCGCGATGACGCTCTCCTGCACGCGCCCACAGCAGCAGGGGGGTTACAGATACATAAATCGACGCACGCGCTGTGGGCTGCCGTGCGTCGCTGCTCTCACCGGTGCCATTCGTGTGTACTCGGACAGGAAAGGGAACGAGGCCCCTCCGCAGCGCCGCAGGGGAGGGTATATAGAGCGCAGCGAGAGTGGGAGCGAGTAGCGAGCCGAGAAGATGTCGACGGGCATCGATGTCCGCATGCACGTCATCTCCTGGGCGCACTACGATGTCGAGGGCGAGGACGACGGCCAGGAGCTGGTCATCAAAGCCTTTGGCGTCGGCGAGGACGGCAGGTCCATGGCGGTGACGGTGACGGGCTTCCGGCCCTTCTTCTACGCCCGCGCCTTCAAGGGCGGGCGCCCCGACCGCTTCCTCCCCGACCACGTGCGCCAGCGCGTGCGCAGCATGCGGCCCGTGCAGCTGAAGGAGTTCCACGGCTTCCAGAACGACGAGGTCCGGACCATGCACAGGATAGAAACGTCGTCGCAGGGCGACCTGCGCAGCGTGGCGCAGTACCTTTTGAGGAACAAGTCGGAGGTCGTGCAGGTCTACGAGGGCAACGTGGAGCCCGTCATCCGGTTCTGCCACGTCCGGGACATCCAGCCCTGCGGCTGGATACAGGTTGCCGCCGAGCACTGCGAGGAGAACACGTCGCTGCTGACCTCCAGCTGCTCGCGGGACGTGGTGGTGCGGTGGCAGCACGTCCGGAGCCTGGCCAGGGACGCCATCGCGCCGCTGCTGGTGGCGAGCTTCGACATCGAGTGCACGAGCTCCCACGGCGACTTCCCCGTGGCCATCAAGTCCTATCACAAGCTGGCCACCGAGATGTACGCCCTGTTCGCCAACGCCCCCGCCATCAGGGTGCAGCAGCTCGCGCTGGCGCGGCGCTGCCTCGAGACCGCGTTCGGCTGCTGCAGCGACGACGGCGAGGAGCAGGCCGGCATCAGCCGCGTGCATCCCAAGGACCAGCAGCGGGACCCCGAGCAGCTGCGCCAGATGGTCAACCGCCACGTGGACGACGTGTGGGGGCTGCTGAGCCGGCGCGCCGCCGTCGAGGTCCGATACAGCAAGGAAGCCGACCGCAAGCAGGGGGCGGTGGCCAACATCCTCGCCCGCCGCGCGACCATCCGCGTGACGCCCGGCGACGCCGAGGCGCTGCAGAAGCGCCGACAGGACCAGGTCATAGAGGACGTGGACGCCAAGCTCAGCTTCTCCTTCCCGCCGCTGCAGGGCGACCCCGTCATCCAGGTCGGCACCACCTTCCACCGCTACGGCGAGGCGGCCTGCCACCGGCGCCACGTGCTGACGCTGGGGACCTGCGAGGCCGTCGAGGGCGCCGAGGTGGTGGCGTGCGCCCACGAGACCGAGCTGCTGCTGCGCTGGGCGGCGCTCGTCCGCGAAAGCGACCCGGACGTGGTGACGGGCTACAACATCTGCGGCTTCGATTTCGCCTACCTGCGCGACCGCGCGCGGGAGCTGGGCTGCGAGGCCGAGTTCAGCCGGCTGGGCCGGCTGCAGAACGTGCGGTGCGCCTTCCGGGAGACCATGCTGTCGTCGTCGGCGCTCGGCGACAACGTCATCAAGTACTACGAGCTGGACGGTCGGTGCGTCATCGACCTCATGCGCGTCGTCCGGCGCGACCACAGCCTGGACTCGTACAAGCTGGACCACGTGGCCTCCAAGTTCTTGAAAGAGAACAAGCACGACATCGGACCCGGCGACATCTTCCGCCTCCAGCAGGGCACCGCCGCCGACCGCGCCACCGTGGCGGCCTACTGCGTGCAGGACTGCGCGCTGTGCAACCGGCTCATGATCCGGCTGGAGACGCTGGCCAACAACGTGGGCATGGCCAACGTGTGCCGGGTGCCGCTGGCGCACATCTTCATGCGCGGGCAGGGCGTCAAGATATTCTCGCTAGTCGCCAAGCAATGCGCCGACGACGGCTTCGCCATCCCCACGCGCCAGCCCTTCGCGCCCGGCGGCGGCGACGAGGACGACGGCTACGAGGGCGCCATCGTGCTGGAGCCGCAGACGGGCATGTACATGGACGAGGTCATCGCGGTCATGGACTACGCGTCCCTGTACCCCTCGAGCATCATCGGCGAGAACCTCAGCCACGACACCTACGTGCTGGACCCGCGGTACGACGGGCTGGAGGGCGTCGAGTACCAGGACATCTGCTACGACATCTATCAGGGCAAGGGGGACGAACGCACCAAGGTCGGCGTCAAGACCTGCCGCTTCGTGGTCAACCGCGAGGGCGTTATCCCGCGCATCCTGCGGCGGCTGCTGCAGGCGCGCAAGGACACCCGCCGTCGCATCGGACACAAGCGGGTATCCTCCTCTGGAGCCGGCGGCGGCAGCCAGGCCGCGGTGGGCCCCGTGCTGCGCGAGGACGACGACGAGCTGGAGGTGCTGGACGTCGCGAGCGGCGAGCGGCGCGTCTTCCGCCGCGGGCCCGGCGCGGAGCTGACGGTGGAGGACGCCCATGACGCTTTCGCCAAGGCGGTGCTGGACGGGCTGCAGCTGGCCTACAAGGTGACCGCCAACTCGCTGTACGGCCAGATGGGGGCGCGCACCTCGCCGGTGTACCTCAAGGAAATCGCCGCCTGCACCACCGCCGTCGGCCGCGCCATGATCATGAAGGCCAAGGCGTTCATGGAGGAGCGCCACGCCGCGCGCGTCATCTACGGCGACAGCGTCGCCGGCCACACGCCCTGCGTGCTGCGCGTCCGGGGGCGGCGACTGCACGTGGAGCGGGTCGAGGACCTGGCCGGCCGCTTCGGCGGCGACCGCTGGCTGCCCTGCGAGGAGGCGGGGCGCCAGACCAAGGAGGCCTGCGAGCTGCCGCCCTCCGCCGGCGTGGAGGTCTGGAGCGACGGCGGCTGGACCCGCGTGCACCGCGTCATCCGCCACGCCCTGGCGCCGCATAAGCGCATGGTGCGGGTGCGCACGCCCAGTGGCATCGTCGACGTCACGGACGACCACTCCCTGCTCCGCGCCGACGGCCGCTCGGTGCTGTCGCCGCGCGACGCCGTACCCGGCACGGACCTGCTCCACCGGCCCCTCGACCCCGGCGACCTGCCGCCCGGCGCCGCGGAGGCCGTGGCCGCCCACATGGACGCCCTGGGGGTGCGCCCCGCGCCGGGCAGCGTCTTCGACGCCGAGGACCAGCTGACGGCGCAGCGGACGTACGTGGCGCTGCGGGCGCTGGGGTGCCACGTCGCCCTCAGCGAGCTGCTGCCGTCCGGTGCCGGCGGCGGCGTGCGGCTGCGCGTCCTGGCCCAGCCCTTGGCGAAGGCCGATGCCGCGGCCGTGCTGGAGGCGCCCCGCTGTCTCCCGCCCTCGCAGGACTACGTGTACGACCTGACGACCGACAGCGCGCACTTCCAGGCGGGCGCGGGCTGCATGGTCGTGCACAACACCGACTCCATCTTCTGCATCTTCCCGGGCGAGGCGCGCGGCGACCTGCGCGCGGCCATGGAGGCGTCGGACGCCGCCACGCGGGAGTTCAACCGGCTGCTGAAGGCGCCGCAGAACCTGGAGGCCGAAAAGTGCTTCTACCCCTTCTGCCTGCTGTCCAAGAAGCGCTACATCGGGATGATGTACGAGCAGGGCAACCACGACAAGGAGGGCAAGCGCAAGGAGATGGGCGTGGCGCTGAAGCGGCGCGACACCGCTCCCATCGTCAAGACCATTTACAGCGGCGCCATCGACATCATCATGAAGCAGCGCGACCTGCAGGGCTCGGTCGACTTCGTGCGGCAGGTGGTGGACGAGGTCGTGGACGGCAGGCGACCGATGTCGGACTTCATCATCACCAAGAGCCTCCGCGCCACCTACGCCGACCCCGACCGCATCGCCCACCGCGTGCTTGCCGACCGCATCGGCGCCCGCGACCCGGGGAACCGCCCGCAGGCCAACGACCGCGTGGCCTACGCCTACGTCGTCAACCCCTCGGCGCGGCTGCAGGGCGACCGCATCGAGACGCCCGAGTACATCGAGGCCAAGGGCCTGCGCCTGGACTACCGCCACTACATCACCAACCAGATAACCAAGCCCGTGTGCCAGCTGTACGCCATCGTCCTGGACCAGCTGCCGTCGGAAGGCAGCAAGCGCACGACCGCGGCGGAATGGGCGCGGCTGGAGGCGCAGCTGCGGCGGGAAAAGGCCACCGAGAAGAAGGCGCGCGACCGCCTCGACGAGCTGCGGGAGCGGGAGGTCGAAGAGATGCTGTTCGCGCCCGCGCTGCGACGCCTGGACCACCAGTTGAGCAAGGAGGCGAAGCGGGACTTTTTCAAGGTCCATTTCAAGAAGAAGTGAACCCGTGCAGTCGTCGCAGTGCCCTCGCCACGGAGAACATGGGCGGGCGAACGTGCCCGTTTCAGGCGTCGCTGGCGCGCGCTCGCCTCGAAGGAAACACCTCCCGGGCGAAGGCGGCCAGCGCCGCGGCGGAGCGCTTCGGCCGCCGCGTGGCCTGCAGGAACGCGTCGAAGTCGACCGCCGCCGCAGCGCGGCCGCCGGGCAGCGCCAGTACGAAGGGCACGCCCTGGAACGGCGCGGCCGCGGGCAGCCGCAGCAGGCGCTTGCTCAGCGCCTCCGAGAACGCGTGCGAGGCCACGGCCACGGCGTCGAATGCGGCGGCGCGGGTCTGCGGGCGCGCCGTGAACCTGTCCCATTCCGGGCGGAACATGACGCAGTAGGGGCAGTGCTCCGAGGTCACCAGCAGCAGCGCGCTGGTCTTGTTCTTACGCGCGTCCTTCCAATACTGGGCGAAGGCCGCGTAATCCATTGATGTGTATATACTCAGGAATCCAGGATTTTGCGCAGCACGCTTTTCGCATCGGCCTCCCAGCCCCGCAGGCTCTGCTCCGCGTCCGCGCGAGCCTGCTCGAAAGCCTGTCTCTCGTTGTCCGCCAGCGTCTGCAGGCTGCCGCGGACAGCCTCCAGGTCGGCGAGGCGACGGTCCTCGAGGTGCTTGACCGATTCCCGGGCGCGCAGGACGACGGGCTTGACGTGCGTCGCGTACAGCTGGCTGGGCGTCAGGCAGCGTCGCTCGGCTGCGGCGCTCTTGGTGAATGCCTTGGTCTGCATCTGTGCTTGCATGATGTCGGGAAAATAATCCCGGACTCTTAAGTACTGTGACCCCGCATGCAGCGCCCGTACTCGTACCTGTCCGACGCCGGCCGTCCGGTCCCCGTGCCGCCGCCCGCGCTCAACGGTGGCCTGTACACCGGAGAGCCCTTCGGGCCCGCGGACCCGCACCGCAACTTTCCCGCCGCGCCCGACGCGGCGTACCTGACCTTCCACAACCTGCGGTCGGCGGCGCCGCCGCCCGGCGCCGTGTGCCAACCCCCGGCGGGCGGCGGCGTGCGCCCGGGCAACAACGCGCCCGGCATCGACCTGCCCCACCTGCGCCCCTACGGCCCCGAGCACGCGTTCTCCTGCGTCGCGGATGGATGCCCGATGTCAGCTCAGCAGGCATCTCGTGGGACGGCGCGCTACGCGTACCTGGGCTGACGGGGGCGGCAGGCAGCACAGCAAAAAAACACAATTCCGCGAGGCGGTACCCCTCATACCATGGCGCTCCCCGCTCTGTCCCATGAGTTGGTGGCTGAGGTCTTCGACCGCTGCGATGGCAACACGAAGGCGATCGCGCTGCGCAGGCTTTCGAAGGCGCACAGGCAGCGCTACGACGCCTGCGTGGTCGTGCGCGGCCCCGAGCCGCCGTCGCCGCTGCTGTTCGAGCGATGGGTGACATCGGCCGACAGCCTCATGCCTCCCTATGCAGGGCTCGAAGACGCCAGCGACGCCGTCGTCGCGCGGTACCCTCGGTGGATGCTGCAGATGATGGTCGAGTACGGCGGGCAAACAGTGAGATACTATGCGCTGCGCGCGACGGTGAAGGCAGGCCGGTTGGAGGACGCCAGGTGGGCGCGGGCCAACGGCTGCCATTGGGACGAGGACACGTTTGCCGCAGCCGCGCTTGCCGGCCGGTTGGAGGTGCTGGAGTGGCTCCGCGTCAACGGCTGCCCGTGGGAGAACAAGACGTGTGAGCTCGTAGCGTCGCGCGGCCAGCTCGAGGTGCTGGAGTGGCTCCGTGCCCACCTCTGCCCTTGGGACGAGCGAACGTGCGAGGCGGCCGCGGGCGCCGGCCGCTTGGAAGTGCTGCAGTGGGCGCGGGCCAACGGCTGCTCCTGGGACGAACGGACGTGCCGGGCGGCTGCCCAGAACGGACACCTGGAGGTGCTACAGTGGGCCCGGGCCAACGGCTGCAAATGGGACGTGTCTACCTGTGCGGCGGCCGCCCGAGGTGGCCACTTGGAAGTGCTGGAGTGGGCGCGAGCCGAGGGCTGCCGCTGGGACGAGCACACGTGCGAGGCGGCCGCGAGCGCCGGCCGCCTGCAAGTGTTGGAGTGGCTCCGCGCCAACGGCTGCCCCTGGTGCCGGTGGACCTCTGCCGCGGCCGCGGGTGCCGGCCACCTGGAGGTGCTCAAGTGGCTCCGCGCCAACGGCTGCCCTTGGGACAAGAAGACCATGTCCGCAGCCGCCGAGGGCGGCCAGCTGGAGGTGCTGGAGTGGGCGCACGCCAACGGATGCCCCGAATAGGTCACCCGCTCATTGTTGTTCAGGCACACGGTTGTAGCAGCAGCAAATACATATTGGGTATCTATACAAATGAGCCTGAAGATAGTCCGGGTACCGGGTACCGTCACCACCTCGGTGCTCCCGGACGACACGGTCAAGGTAATGCACGCCAAGCTGTCTCTCGCGTCCGGCAGGGACGACGTCTACGTGTGGGCGGCGACCGACATCCGCGACGACGACGCGGCCGCCCGCGCGTCGCGCGCCTCCGCGTTCGTGACCACGCTCATGCGCGGCCGGCACGTGGTGAGCGCGGCGGAGGCGCGCGACGCCTTCTCGGCCGTGTCCGGGCTGCCCCGCGACGCGCTGCGCCTGCGGCTGCACGTCAAGGCCAAGGACGTCCACCGCGCCGTCGCCGCCGTCGGTCCGGCCTGGACGCAGGTGCTGGAGCCCGTGTCCCTGCGCCACTACGACCGCGGCTACCCGCTGTTCTGGCCGGTCTCGCCCTTCCAGACCAGCGACGGCGACCAGGGCCTCCTGGTGCACCACCCCCACGAGACGGTCACGCACGACGACATGACGGTGGAGGCCTTCCTCACCGCCCCGGCCGACCGCACGACGCTGCATTACGCGGCCCGGGCCGACGTGCCAGAGACGAGCGGGAGGGACCTCTTCTTCGTGCGGCGGCAGACCAGCGCCGGCGGCATCGACGCCCGGGCGCTCGCCGAGGCGGACCGCGCGGTGCGCGAGGCGACCTCCTGCCCTGCAGCGGGGGAGGCGCTGCAGGGGCACGCCTTTCTCAAGAAGATGGAGGTGCGGCGCATCCAAGAGGGCGGCGACTTCGATGCCATCGACTTAGGCAAGGCGTTCGACGCCGTCCGCGTGTCTGCGGAGGTCCCGTACGCGACGGTCGCCAGGGGCGCGATGCACAAGATGTATGCCAAAGCCTTCGCCACGGACGCCGCCGCCGCGCGGCTGCACGCCTGGATAGCGACAGCGTCGTCCGACGTCCGCCCCGACCTGCTCGTGCGGGGCGCCTACGGCGAGGGTCTTGAGTTCGCGCTGTGGATATCCGACCGCCTGGACGTCACGGTGCGCTACGACTTTCATCACCACGCCGCGGCGGCCGCTCCCGCCCCCCCGCAACATGAGCTCGACCTCGGCCGCGCCGCGCCCAGCTTGCCCCTGGTCAACGGCGTGCTGGCGCAGGTGCGGGCGGCCGTGGGCGCCCCCGAGGGCACCCTCGCCGACCTGACGCCCGAGGACCTGACATCCCGGCTGCTGTACCGCATGACCTACGGCCTGACGCTGATGACCGCGGCGCGCACGCCCACGCTGGCAGAGCTTGCGGCGGTGGCGCGGCAGCGCATGCAGCCGGTCTTCCTGGTGACGCCGCCGCTCAAGAAGACCGGCGACCGGGGGCTGCAGCTGGAGTACAAGCGCCGGGACAACTACTCGGAGGACGAGCACGTCCGCCGGTTCATCTCCATGAACCGGAACGCGCTGTCGCCGGAGGAGATGGTGGCGCGGCTGGCGTCCACGTTTGCGCTGGACGCGGCGCAGGCGGCGCAGGCCTACGAGGACAGCCAGGCGCGGGACGCGTCGGAGCTGGTGCGCTACGGGTCGCGCGCCTTCGTGCGGTCGCGGTTCTGGGGCGGCATCCAGCTCACGGTGATGGCCCAAGGCAGCGTCGGCATCGGCGTGGTCGTGCGCGGGGTGACGCGCCCGCAGTACGTCGCCCGCATCAACGCCGCGCTGCGCTGCATGATGACGTTCGCGGCCTCCGGGGGCGCCGCCGCCGACGCCAGGCGCCCGCGCGCCTCGCCGGCCTCCCTCCCTGGCCAGGACCAAGACGAAGGCGACCAGGAGGAGGAGGAGCGCGAGGTGGACGCGGAGCTGCTGGCGGAGCTGCAACAGGACGTGCAGCGGGAGGCGAAAACGGCGACCGCGGCGACCGAAACCGCGCCCCACCGGTACACGCTGCAGCGGCTGTACGAGGCGGACCCGAAGCTGTTCCCCAAGGGCCTGTACCCTTCGCGCTGCGCCAAGGCCAGCCAGCCCATCGTGATCACCGCGGAGGAGAAGGCCCGCTCGCGACCTACGGAGGCGGTGCAGGCGGGCAGCACGCCGGAGCGCCGCGCGGCCAACTTTTTCATCTGCCCCGACGTCTGGTGTCCCAAGACTCGCACCCCCCTGTCCCACGCGCAGCTCGAGGCCCTCGGCGGCCGGTGCCCCGACCCCGCCGTCCACGAGACGCCCATGGTGTTCAAGTCGGCGTACTTCACGCGGGGCGTGCGGTACCCCGGGCTGCTGGCGCCGAAGCAGCACCCCGAGGGGCTGCAGATGCCGTGTTGCTTCAACCTGCCGGGGCACGGGCTTCCAAAGGAAGAAGGCGAGGAGGGAGGAGGCGAGCGCTACGTCCGCATGGCGTCCATGTGGCCCGCGCCGCACGGCCGCTTCTCGCTGCTGCCGCCGCCGCTGGCCGGCTTCCTGGGGAACACGGCCTGCGGCCACCGCGCGGACGGCACGGGGCTGCTCGGCCCCGCCACGGGCCGGTGCTTCGTCCGGCTCGGGATGCCGACGCCCTGCGCGCAGCCCTTCCTGCAGTGCGTGGCGCACCTGCTGCACTGCTCGGTGCGCTCCTTGACCGCCAAGCTGCAGCGCGGCATCACCATGTCCGCGTTCCTGGCCCTGAACGACGGCCGCACGCTGCGCGCCTTCCTGCCGCCCGCGCAGCGGCAGCAGGCATCGACGACCGACTCTTGGAAAGCGTTCCGGGCCTGGCTGCCGCAGCAAAAGGATTACGTCATCCGCTACAACCTGCAGGCCCTGTTGGCGGCCAGGAAAAGCGCCGACGCCGATGACGACCTGTGGCGGGAGCACGCCTACTTCCAGGCGTATCAGGCTTGGAACGGGTATCTCGCGAACGATGACATCGTCAAGACGCCGCTGCACGTCCTCGACGCCGTCAACGTCATCCAGCAGGACGCGCAGGTGGTCGTGTTCGACGCCTCCGACGACGGCAGCGAGGTCACCATGTCCTGCGCACACGCCCGGCGGTCCGCCGCCGGCGTCGGCGCTGCCGGGGGGGACGTGTGCATGGTCGTGCGCCACGGCGACCACTACGAACCCGTGTACCGCGTGCGCTGGCGCGGCGGAGGCGGCGCGACGAGGACCGCCGAGGACGCCAAGGGCGTCGTCGAGCAGCGCGCCCTGCACCGGCTCGCGCCGCGGCTGGCCTCGCACATGCTGGCGTACGTGACGGACTGCGCGTCGGGCGGGGAGGGCGTGCGTCCCGCGCAGCTCGCCCGCGTCCTCGGGGCGCTGGGCTGGGGCGCGCGCCACCAAGTCGTGGACGCCCGCGGGCGCCTGCGCGGCTTCCTGGTATCGAGCAACCAGGGTTCGCGAGTGCCGCTCCTGCTGCCGCTGCCCGAGGGGTGGGGGGCGCAGACGGGCGAGGAAGCCCCCTCGTGCCTGCACCTGCGCGCCGCGCTGCGCCTGCTCCCGGCCGCGGCCGCAGCAGCCGGCGGCGGCGACGCCATGGCGCAGCAGCAGGCGCGCGCGCTGGCGCAGCGGCTGCAGGCCGTGTTCGGCGAGTACTACCGCCCGCTGGCTGCGGCCGCCGGCGAGCCCTCGGTCGTGCGGCTGGCGCGGGGCGGCCTCCTGCTGCTGCGCGGCTCTCCCGATTCGCTGCAGGAGGCGCTGCTCGCCGACCGCGGCGTCGGAGGCCGCCCCGTGGAGGACGCCCGCACGCGGTGGCTGCGGGAGCGGGAGGCCGAGGCGGCCGCCTACGACCGCGTGTTCGACCACCTGCACGCCCTGCTGACGGCCTCGGAGGCGGCGCGGGACGCCATGTACTACCTGCGCCACCCCATGAACCCGCTGTCCCACGACCAAAAGGTGCGGGCCGTCAAGGACCTGCTGCGGACGGTCACCAAGAAATCCTTTCAGGAGCTGGCCTCCACGGGCACCGCGGGCGTCGACCGCCGGACCTTCGAGCGCGTCGTGGAGCCCGCCCTGTCACGGCTGGCGGGCCGCGAAGGGCCGAGCGACGACGAAGCGACCTCCGGTCGCTTCGCAGACCTCCGGTCGCGAGGAAACGTCTTCGTGCGTCGGCAGGTAGAAGGCAAGACGCCCAAGGAGCTCCGGCGCCTGCTGCGCGACCCGCTCGTGGACACCGACATCTCCGTCGACGACCTGGTGCGGGACCTGTCGCTGCAGGCGTGGGGAGGGCGAGGGCGCTCGTCGGCGACCGTGGGGCAGCACGTCGCGGAGGCGCTGAAGATGACTCGCGACGGGCACTCGTACAAGAAGAAGAAGGCCGCTCCGCCCGTGGCCGCCGCCATCCTGGCCGCCGCCGTCAACCTGCAGTACCCGGGGCTGGCGCTCACGGCGAAGCGCGTGCTGGCGGTGCTGGCCGCCGACCTGCGCCGGACGTACGCGGAGACCAAGACGCGCCCGCGGCGCCCCGTGGAGGACGCCGTCGATGACCTGATGTCGGCCGAGCGAGAGCTGACGCCGGCGCAGGCCGTCCGCGCGGGGGAGCTGTTCGGCGTCCGGGTCGTCGTCGCGTCCCCGCCTCCGCGCGGCTCGCTGCTGCTGCTACTGACCGAGGACGGCGGCGAAATCTCAGGGTTCGCCACGGACCCGGCCTCCGACCGGCTGCTGTGGTGAAGTGTCCCGCAGCGGTGCCAGCGCGTCGAGCGGGACGACCTCTTCCGTGTCATGTCCTTGACCACGCCAGTCGACAGAACATCCCGCGTGCCCTTGGGCACTTTGGGCATGTCTCTTCCATTACAATCCGTGCTTCGCGTAGCTCAGCAGCACGACGACCTAAGCAATAGCTGACGATGTCCAGGAAACAGAACCATGTCCCGCCAGCTCCACGAAATCGTACCGTGCCTGTACCTCGCCAACTTTGCCAGCGCCGAGCAGCTCAGCGACCCGGATGCTCTGGTCGTCAACTGCACCAAGAACATGCCCATGGTGCGCGGGGACGGCCTCCGCCTCGCGGTCGACGATGACGGCTCAGCCGAGGCGACGCACGCCATGGCCATGGCGCTGCCCTACGTGGTGCGGCGCATCCACGAAGCCGTATGCGCCGGCGGGCGGCAGGTGGTGGTCCACTGCCTGGCCGGACAGCAGAGGTCGCCCGCGGTCGTTGCGGCTTATCTGATGCGCCACCGCAGCATGACCCCGCAGCAGGCCGTCGAGCACGTCCGAGGCTGCAAGCCGGACGCCTTCTTCTGCTCGGTCAACTTTTGGGCCGCCCTCGAGCAGTTTCGCGTTTTCTGCTCATCTATGTAGACAATCATGGAAGCCGCGCTGCTGCAGCTGGTGGCCTCCGTAAAGACCCGCGGAGGCGACGCCGGCGCCATCGCCGCGGCCGCCCTGCGTCTGTGCAAAAGCATCGACAAGTTGGCCGCGCAGGGCCCGCGCGGCTTGCAGGCCGTCCAGGACGTCGTCGCCATCTACCCCGTGGCCTTGTCCTCGCTGCACCGCGCGCTCGTCGGCGCCCGGCCGCAGCTGCACGCGGCGCTGTTCGAGAGGCTGCGGCTCGCCGCGGACTGGCGCCCCATCCTGCCCGCCAACCGCGTGTTCGAGGCGTTCGTGAAGGGCATCACCTACTTCGACGACGAGCGCGACCCGGCCGCCCGACCCGCCTACCACCGGCCGTCCGCCTGCGGCCCCGCGACGTTCGAGCACCGCAACGGGCACCTGGTGTGCGTCGAGGGCATGTCCCCCGCCGAGCTGAAGCGCCGCCGCCCGCTCATCGAGCGCTGCTACGTGGAGCGGCTCATCTTCGACCAGATATACCGGCAGGAGCGACCGCAGGTCGCGAGGTCGGGAGCTACGCTCCCTTTCGAGGCCGCGGGCGAGGGGCGGGACGAGGGGCACGTGTTCAACCTGGAGCGAACCAAGGAGGATTTCCTGGCGTGCTTCCCGAAAACCAAAATCACCGTCAAGGTCGCTTACCAGCTCGGCATGCCGCACCGAGTGACCATGGAGCGCACCACGCAGCAAGGCAAGACGACGCTGGTGTTCGAAAAAGAATACCTGCACGCGGCGCAGGCCTACAGCGAGGTGGCCACCTGCACGCGCACGATGCCGGACGGCTCCGTGTGGGTCAGCGCGTCCACGTTCGAGGTCCCGGGAGCCTTCGAGCGGGTGCGCTAGGCGTTGTCCATTCACAGGTCATGGAACAGGGCGCTCAGCGATTCCGCATCCGCGTCGTCCAGCGCGGCGCGCACGGCCGCCTCCGCCTCCTCGAGCTCGGCTGCCAGCTGCTCCAGTCGGGTCGTCTTGGCCTCCATGTCCTGCTGCAGCGTGCGGGCGGCGGGACCGGTAAGGTTGTCTGCTGTGGCGATTGCGGCCGCGGAGATGCGGTCGGTGGCCTCGTGGCGCGCTTGCTCCAGCGCGGCCCTTCGCAAATTTACTTCTTCGGCGTCGAGTCGTGCCAACCATGCCTTGGCCAGAGGCTCGATGTGTCCTGGTGCTTTGGATGCGCTGTATGAATGCATGGTTGCATCATATGGAGCTCGAAGCTGGAACTTGGTCTTCCACGACAGCTTGATGTTGGCTGCATTGTCAGGCTTCTGGACTTAGGCGGTAGAATCTGCCACGAACTGCGGTTCCTGGAACCAACTCCATTCCGGGCGCAGCTTCATCACTGTACCGCCTGACGTGTACGTACTTGCTGTGGACACCTTTCTGACGATATCAATCATCAGTTCAGGGCTGCGCAGGAACGCCAGCTGCGCGTCGCACACCCGCACCACCTCGATGTCCTCGCTGCAGCGCACCAGCGTCTGCACCAGCCCCTCGCCGCGGCTGGCGTGGTACCGCGCGGTCAGCTCGTCCAGCTCGCGCTGGACCGTCGCGCGCTCCCGGCGCAGGCTCGCGTAGCGCTTCAGCAGGTCCATGTTTTGCGTGTCCTCCTCCACGTGGGTGGATGGATGTATGAAGGCCGCATGAACGGAAATCGCTTTTTTCGGCACCCGATGTCGTCGACGATGCCGATGCCTCCGACCACGGCGACGACCCCCTGGTGAGCATATATATACATGAGCATACACGGAGCGCTTCACCGCAACCGACCATGGCGCACCCGGCAGCCGCCTCCGAGGCTCAGCGGCGGCTCATCGCGCGGCTGAAGCACGCGGTGGACAGCGCGCAGAACGAGCTGGAGAACGTGCAGAGCGACAACGCCTGGCTCGAGGGCTTTACCCCCGGCGATGAAGAGGAAGCCCAGCGGCTGCGCGAGTGGAGCGTGCCCTACCCGCGCCACCTGGTGCGGGAGCTGACGGCCTGCCCCTACTGCAAACAGCCCTACCAGATGTCCAACGGCCCGGCCATCAAGGTGCAGACGGACATCATCCACGAGGCGAAGAAGCCGGTCAACAAGGCGCAGGACGAGGTGAAGCGCCTGGAGGACCGGCTGTGCAGCGCGCGGAAGATAGAGGAGGAGGACCTGGAGACGCCGCTGGCGAAGCGCGTCAAGCACAAGAGAGATTTCGAGTATCGCAGCAAGGAACGCGACCGCATCCCGGAGTACGAGGCCGCCCTGCCGCCTGCGCGGGAGGCCTTGGCCGCCGCCACGACGGCCGCTGCGCCCGCCCTCAAGGCCGCGCGGGAGGAGATCCACCGGCTGCGGCGGCAGGAGGAGATGTACCGGCAGCGGCACTGGCCGGTCCAGGGGTGGCTGAACGACAAGACGGCCGTGGGCAACGGGACCGCGCAGCAGCAAGAGGCAGTCAAGCAGGATCCGGAGGAGCAGCGGGAGCAGCAGGAGCAGGACCCGGAGGAGCAGCGTGAGCAGCAGGAGCAGGACCCGGAGGAGCAGGAGCAGGAGCAGGGGAAACAGGAGGAGAAGCCAAGAATGCTGTGCATGGACTGTGCTTGTGACCCAGACGTGTCAGAGGACTTTCGGGTGTACTCAAAGGCGACTTACAAGGTGCCCAGCTGGGTCAAGGATGCGTGGTTCAAGTGATACAGCTAGTTTATTTCGGTGAACTTGTAATGCGATGCAAGCCTTCGACGCGTTCTCTGGCATAGGCGGGTTTTCTGTCGCCCTGCGTGGCGCGTTCCGCACGGTCGGGTATTGCGAAATCGACGAATCATGTAGGAACGTGCTCCAGCGCAACATCCGGCGCGGCCGACTGGACGGGGCGACCATCCATGCCGACGTCCGAACCCTGCGTCCCGCGTACGTCCCGGAGCGCGTGGACTTGGTGACCGCGGGCTTTCCCTGCCAGGACATCAGCACGTTGAACAGAAAGCGAACGGGCCTGCAGGGCGCCCGGTCTGGCCTGTTTTACGACCTCATGGCGTGGGTGAAGCAGCGCAGGGACGTGCGCTACGTGCTCCTGGAGAACTCTCCGGACATCCGCACCAACGGTCTGGACGCCGTCCTGGCATGCCTGCGCGACTGCGGGTTCGCCCACATCGCGTACGGCTACTTCACGGCCGCCGAGTTGGGAGCGCCACACGTCCGCCGGCGTTGGTACTGCCTGGCTGCCCGCAGCGCGGCGGCCGCTTCTCGCCTGCCGCCCCTGCCCGAACGGCCTCCATTCGATTGGGCGGACGCGCGGCCACAAAAACGTCGGCTGGTGCCTCGCACAGCCGAAACCCACAAAACTAACTTCGGCCGGTGCGCCATGCTGGGAAACTCGGTGGTTCCTGACGTCGTCGCGCATGCCTATCGGACCATGAGAACCGCTATGGGCGTTACTACTGCACCTGGGCGCACTGGTTCTGGTGAAGTGTCCTCTACGGTGACGGTCGTGAGACCTTCGGGTACCGTTACAGTCCCCCGCACGGTGGCGAAGTGGCCAGACATGCCTGTAACGATGTCGGACGGGAAGGGAACGATGTACACACAGAATCATTGGATGACGCCGGTTCACTCGAAATGGTACCAGTATACGGTGCTCACAGCTCGTTCTTGTTGGTTGCTGAGCAATCAGATATACTACAGTACCACTACTGTGACACCCAATGTGCCTATCCACATGCGGTCAAAGTACTACGACATCAATCCACGGTTCGTGGAGTACCTGATGGGCTACACAGTGGATTGGACCAAAGTATGACCGCTCTACAGTGCATCCGCCACCCGGCGCCCAAAGGGCGTCAGGTGCCACACACCCTGAACGGGGTTCAGGACCATGCCTCTGTCATCGCGCATCTGGGTGAGGATCTTCGACTTGCCTGTCGCCACGCGGGGGACGCGGCTTTCCAGCTCTTTCAGCGGCAGGCACCCACCCGCCTCCCGCAGCGCTTTCAGCACGGCCGCCTCGGTGTCGCTGACGCGCACGCTGCCCTCCACTCTCATGTCAATCTCGATGGCCTCCGAGCGATGCCCGTTGCGCACGTCCACACGCCGGATGCTGATGCCCTTGTCCTCAGCCGTGTCCCCGATGAACTTGAAGTGGATGTACGGCGGCTCGCACAGCGGCTCCACCGTCTTCAGCGGGCGCGTCAGCAGGATGGTGACGATGCCCGGCTCGCCCCGGTACGCGTAGGGCCAGTACTGCAGCGCGCGGTGGCCAGTCTTGGTGCCCTGCAGACTCCACTTGCCGGGCAGCGTCGCCGCGGCGCCTGCGCCCGTCATGGTCGCCCTGTACACGGAGGAACCCTGCTGCACGCCGTCCAAAAGGGCCGCCTGCTCGCGCCGGACGGCAGCCTTGCACGCCTCGGCGTCCTCTGCATCGCACGGGATGAACCGCACCTTCTGCACCACGGGCAGATTGGGGTACGCCGCAGGCAGGCGGTCCTGCACCTCCAGCGCGAAGGCGAAGCTGTCCAGTCCCGCCAGGTCCGGGTGCGCGGCGGCCAGCTCCGCGTCCAACGGCGTGGCGCGGTCGGGCTGAGGGGTGATACCAGCTTCGCCCTCGCCACCTCCGGCCTCGCCTCCGGCCTCGCCTCCGGCCTCGCCTCCGGCCTCGCCTCCGGCCTCATCCTCAGGAGAAGGCGGCGGAGGCAGAGCCACCCGGCTCGCCCTCGGCGCGGCCCCGGGCGCTCCAGCTGACTTGTACAGCTCCGTGCCCGTGTTGGGCACGCACCTGGTCTGCGCCATGCTGCGGTTGAACTCCGGCTGCATGTCCACGTGCGTGACCAGCTTGCGGCTGAGCACCCCGTGCGCTCCCACCCCCGCGCGCACCTCGGTCTCGCCGTTCAGGTACGTCACGGTCACGTTGCGACCGCCCGTGTACTCCGCGTCCGGGGAGTCGTAGCCCGTCCCGTACCCCAGAACCTGCTGCTGCGTGCTGGCCTGGTGCGTCGACGCGTAGAACTCGTCGAACAGCGAGTACACCTTCAGAGCCTGCACGAAGCTGAAGCACCTGCGACGCACCAGGACACCGAGGCGTCAGAGGGAGACACACGACACGCGTGCGGCGCAAAGCCTGGACTCACGTGTTGTAGTAGTTGCCGCGGATCTGGCCCTGCTTCCAGTCCTGCAGGTTGCGCTTGGGGCTGGCCATCATCAGCATGTGCGTCAGCGGCTTCAGCAGCACGGTGGAGCGCCCGCCGCTCATCCACTGGTTGGGCATGGTCGTCTGCAGCGGGTACTTGGTTCGCAGGGCGGGCTGCTGGTCCAGGCGGTGCCCCTCCTCCAGCACGCGCTCGAAGTCGTACTCGACCATGTCCACCATCACCTGCGAGGCATGCGGGCCCTGAGCGTCAACTGCACATGGACAATCAACCCAGAAACGGCTGGTGCGGCTCACCCTGTTGCCCTCGCGTACGATCTTGAACACGCCGTGCTTGACGCCGTGCGTGGTGGGGATGCCTCCCCAGAACGCGTCCCCGAAGTACAGGGGGCGGTAGACGTCGCCCCCGCAGGTGCCCTTGATGTGCAGCTTCAGGTACTCCCGCCCGCCGGTGCCTGTGGGCGTCAGGTACATGAAGTCCGTCTCGAAGTGGATCATGGGCACGACGACGTCGTCACCCCCCTGCATCGCCCGGTTGGAGTAGAAGCCGCACGGCGTCTGGTAGTCGTAGTTGTTGTAGTTGCGCAGCATGACATCGGCCATCACCATGGAGGCAGGGCTGCCGACGTCGTACCGCATCTCCGTGCCGTCGGGGCGCACGTGCACGATGCCCTTGTCCCCCGTGTCCTCGATGTGGATGCCGTGAGGGTACCCGGCGACCAGCGCGGCGGTCATGGCGTGAAGGCCGGCCTCGCTGTGCACGCGGTTGAGGCCTGCGAATGAGAGACTCTGTCAGCGGCCACGCTGTGCGCACAAACGTACACAGCACGGGCGGCGTACCTGCGAGCATGATGTAGTTGCTGGTGAACTTGGAAGGGCCCTCCTTGCTCGTGAACACCTCATCGAACACGATGCGCAGCGCGGGATGGAACTCTGCGGCCTCGCCGACGAACCGGAGGCCGAACTTGAAGCCGGTCTTCATCAGGAAGCTGCTCTTGTCGAGGCCGCAGTGCTCGTAGTGGTCCTGCACGAAGTTGCGCTCCTGCAGCTTCTGCTCGTCCTCTCCGACGATGGCCACCCGCGCGTCCCGTCCGAACAGCCGTCCCAGCCACATCGGGGTGTCCAGCTGCGTGGCGCTCACCGCCCGGAACAGCGCGCCCTCCGCTCCCAGCTTCATCAAGGCGTCCACCGCCTGCTTGGTGTAGGCCCCCTCCTCGTCCTGCTTGAAAGTGAACTTGTTCTGCGGCTCGTCCATCCACACCGCGGTGCCCGCGTGCAACTGGAAGCCGTCCCCGCGCAGGAGGTTCAGGTGGTACCGGTCCATGCGCAGGCACACCACCGCGCGGCGCCCGCCGTGCGCCACCTCCATGATGCTGTTGACCACCCCCGCGTGGTTGTCGCGCACGTCCTCGAACTCGAAGAACGCGATGGGGGAGTCCACCTTGCCGTACAGGCCGAGCGCCTCCAGCTGGTCCTTGAGGTTCCTGCACGCGCTGCGGTAGCTGCTGTCGGAGGACTGGCAGGCGAGGAACAGCACTGGCCTGCGGTAACGCAGGTCCGACACGACGCCGAACCCGATCCCTGCGCTCTTGCCGCTCCTGCCTGGAGCTGTGAAGATGACGTGCTGCTGCTGGATGAACAGCTGGGGGTCCACCAGTCGCGACCGCACGAACACCGAGGCGTCCACGAGCGACATCTTCCGCGGCCAGCAGTGCAGCTTGAACAGGGGAGTCTCGCGGGCGACGCGGAGGCCTTCGACGAAGATCGCGTCGGCGCCGTCCACATCGATGGCTTCGTGCAGGGGGGGCGTGCCGGGGTCCGCAGCCACGGCGAACGGGATGCCGTCGAAGAAGTCGGTGCCCGCGTGTGGGTCGTACACGGGGGGCTCGTAGTGGATGGTGTCGTACTCGGTCTCCATCGCCTCCTGCAAACGGGAAGGGAGGATTAGAAAGAGAACAACCTCGACGGATGCAATGAAAAATGGGCTTACCTGCAGCCAAGGCAAGAAGGGAATGTTCTTGATTTGCAGGAACGGGTGGTCGTAGATGAACCGGCCGCTGTCACCCGTGACGGTGATGCCCTCGTACACGCGATGGTACTGGCTCGGGTTGTCGCCGACGCGCCGGGCAAAGTCCTTGACCAGCGCGACAAGGCGCAGGCGCTCGCGCTCGGCCGCGGTGTCCGCAGCGGGCTGCTGCACCTCGTCCTCCTCCTGCTGCTCCGCCTCTACCAGGGTGGCGACCGCGGAGCGAACCTCTATCGAAGACCCGTCCGACTCCGTGTCCTCCACCGCCTCCTGCGCAGCGAGCTGCTGCACCTCGTCCTCCTCCAGGGTGGGGACCGCGGAGCGAACCACTATCGAAGACCCGTCCGACTCCGTGTCCTCCTGCTGCTGCTGCTGCTCCGTCTCTGGGGTGGCGACCGCGGAGCGAACCACTATCGATGACTCATCGTCGGAATCAGCAGGCATGGACGCAGCCACGCTGCGCACCTGCTGCATGGACTTCGGGCCAATGTTCCTCAGCCATTTCTTGGTCCAGACCGGGTGGAAAATCTGCCAGTCGCTGCCCGAGCGCTTCAGCCGCCACCCATCGTCATCGGTGCGAGCCAGGTCCGCATCGCGCAGCCGTTTGCGCAGCAGCCGGCGCCCAGCAGCGTGTTGCTCATCCTGCAGGGCAGATGGTTGGGATGTCAGGCGTGCGCCGCAGCGGGGGAGGAGCTGCAGCCGGAAACGACGGCCCTCACCATGGTGGCTATAGCGTCCAGGACAACGTAGCGCAGCGCGCAGTAGATAGGGGGCGGGACGATTTCAGACAGCTGCACCGTGCGTGCATGCATGTATTTGTGAAGGGCCGCTGTTCGTTTGCAGCGTCGACGCCTGACATCGAGGATCGGGTGACGAAACCGGTTACACGACATCGTACTCCAAGCCGGCGACCTCCTCCGCCGTCCACCACTCCCTGCCGTTGCTGCGCTCCAGCTGCAGCTGCGGCACCTGCGCGTGCACGGATGCGATGGTTTTCAGCAGGTTGCCGAGGTCGCCGCACTCTCCGTACGTCAGCCGCAGGCAAGTGATGCCCCCGACGCCTTTCCTGACGGCTTGCTCGGCATGGTCCGCCCTCCCGATGAACGTCTGCAGGCCCGGGCACTGTACGGCCAGCGCGGTGCAGTCCCCGCCGTTCCACCGTATGGTGGGGCACAGCGCGAAAAGGGACCCCATCGTCTCCGAGCAGGTGTACAGGTACCGTGACGGCCAGGGCGCGACGGAGGCGCCTTCCAACAGGTCGCGCTCCGCTGCGCGCACTTCCTCGGCCTCCACGTTGCGCAGGAGGGGCTCCCAGCCGTCTTCTGGCCCGTCCCAGTCGTCCTCCACTTCCAGGTGGAGGCGCTCGAGGTTGGGCAAGATTCTTTTCAAGCTTCGCAGAGCAGCTCGCAGCACCAAGTGCGTGTTGGGCACTTCGCGCCCTGCTGTTCTGAAGAAGACTTTGACGCACCGCAGCGTGTCGATGACGACTCCCGCAGCCGCAGCCGTGGGCAGAGTGTACGCATTGATGTACAGGCAGGTGTCCTCCCGCCAGGCAATGCGTTCTTGGTGGGCTTCCAAGATGCGCCATTCACTCACGTTCGACTCCACGTCGATGTCCGTGTCGTACGTGCTGTCCTGGCCGTACATGTGAAGCTTGTAGGAGCCGCGTTTGAGGACACGCAGCACCTGGTACTCGGGGTAAATGGCGCCGTTATTGTCGTAGTACACGGTCAGGTCCTCCAGGCTCGGGGCGACCCTCTCCAGCATCGCCTGCCCGCCGCGGCTCAGCGCCCACTCCTCCGGCAGGGTCAGTTTCTTGACGCTGGTCGGGATGAAGCCCATGTCCCGCGGAGGCGGCGGCCGCGTTCGACGGTCGTACCAGTCCTGGCGCGGCGTGAAGTCGAAAACTTTCAGCTTGGGAGCCCTGAACTTGCGGACGTCGACATTGCAGTCGTCGATGTGGAACTCCTTGAGATGGTCGAAGTATGACAAGCGCAACGAGGGTGTAGTAGGAGCCTTGACCCACAGGGCGTCCACATGCGTGTAGACGTTGTTCGCAGCGGCGTTGGCGCCCCGCAGCTCCACCACGAACTCGGAAGCGCACGGCCGCAATGCACGGGTCACCTCGCCCCAGTACAAGGGTCTGCTGACGTCGACGGGACGCCGCTCCGTGGCCAGCGCGATGGTCTTCAGCCGAGGAGCCCAGCGGAGCAGGTGCCGAGGAACGGCCAGCAGCGCGGACTCGCTCTCAATGCCGCTAAAGCACTCCAGCCTCAGGGAGACCAGCCCGCCGCGGAACAGACGGGACCTCCGCTGGCGGCTGCTGCTGCACAGGTGCCACGCAAAATCGTCGAGCTGGTGGGGGAGCACGCGCATGCTCTTCGCAGGGCAGGCGTTGCGCCATGCCAGGCATGACAGCCGCAGCGCGGCGCGGGTGGGGGCATCGCTGCAGAAGCCCCCGACCGCGGCGAGCAGGTCGGCGGACTCCGCGATCGCGGAGGAGGAGCCCTTTGTCGCTTTCATGGCGGGCCAGAGCGCATGCGGGATGGAACAAAGCCTTCGTGGCGCATGCGCAGGTATTTGTAGGTAGAGCTGGAAACAGATGCGGCATCTGGTGACGACACCGCAGGTTACACGACATCGTACGCCAAGCCGGCGACCTCCTCCGCCGTCCACCACTCGCTGCCGTCCTCGCGCCGCTGCAACTGCAACCGCGGCAGCCTCGCGTGCACGGCGGCGACGGCTGCCACCACGTCTTGCACGCTGCCACTATCGTTGCGCTCAGCCCCGAGCCGCAGGCAGGTGATGCCCCCGGTCCCGTCTTGCAGGGCGTGGGCGACATCGCGCGGCGTGCCGACCAGCGTCCGGAGTCCCGGGCACGCCACGGCCAGGCGAGGCACGCCAGCCCACGCCCGCCTGGGATGCCGATGCCTCATTTTCTCCGCACCCAGTATACTACAAGCAATGGACGAAGACTGCTCCCGCGACATGCGCGTGACCGGCATGCTCCTCCAGCAGCTCGTGCGCGTGCTGCGCTACGGCCCAGAGGTGGCCGCGCGCACGCACGACGTCGTCGTGACCCCGACTCATCTCCAGAACGACGCGCTCGTCCTGAAGCCTGGCGCGCCGCTGCTGGAAGTCCGCGTATCCGCGGACGGCAAGGAGGAGAAGGGGTTCCGGGCGGCGCTCGTCGCTACGGTCAAGCCAGCTTCCGCCGGCGCGTACATGTCGGCGGTCTACGTCATCCTCGCCCCCCGCGACATCGTCTTCATCAGCCTGTTCGCATCGGAGTACGAAGCCCTACGCTACTTGCGTAACGAAGAAGCGGAAAGTCAAGGAAGCGAAACGTGCGTGTACTTCAAGTCGCAGTCGTTCGAGGAGCTGGCGCGATTCGCGGAGGGCATGGGCTCCGCAGCCTCGGAGCGGCGGGCGACGGCGTGAATAATGCATCGCTGCGTGTAGCCTTGATGGATGCGGTCGCGGACTCGTTGCGGGACCGGGTGTCGCCTCTGTATTGGCCGTACGATGCAGTCCAGGAAGCGCGACTGTTGGCAAGGTGGCGTGACTGTCCGGAGTCGTCATCGGCAGAGTGAAACACATGGCAGCCATCCGACTCGCAGATGTTCCCCGGATGTTTGGCGTGACCGTGGATGACCTCCCCGACCCCGTGCCCTACCCCCTGCTGCGGCAGCGACTGCGCCTTCACTACCCGACTCCAGAGGATTTCTACCGATGGTTCCTTCCCACGCAAGGGTACTGCGCGCGCCTCTGCGACCATGTCACCTACGAAGACATGTACGACTGAACGCCAGAGTGCAAGGCCTCCGCCTGTAGTTCGAGGACCTGAGTTGGATGAAATCCCTGCAGTATTTAGTAAGATGCAGGCGCTCGAGGTGGCACTGTTGTCGTTCCTGACGGTGACGGCGCTGGCGCTGCTGGCCGCGGGCTTCGTGCGCGCGGCATCGCTCGTCCGGGAAGGCTTCCTGGTGTGGGCGGTCACCGAGGACCCCGTGCGCAGGCTGGGCGTCTGCCGCGAAGAGGGGTTCCCGTCCATCGACGCCGTGGCTGCCGGCGCGCCCGCTTACTTGGAAGTCCGGTCGTCGCGCTGCGCACCCGGCGACCTGCGGGTGGTGCGGTCGCCGGGTGCGCAGGGAGGCATGGTCCTGCTGACGGCGCTGCCCGAGCGCGAGCTGCTGCTGTGCGTGTCTTCCGCGTCGTCTACTTTGCAGCACGTCAAGGACATCCCTGCGTCTCTGACCATGCACTACGTGGACCCGCGCCACCGCGCCGCGATGGCCGCGGTGCTGCGCAGCTTCGGCGCGGACTGCGCGTGGGAGCAGGCGCCCGACCACGCGGCCATGGTTGCCAGGGTCGCGGCGTCGGCGACGCCGGCCGCGGGCGTGGTGCTGGCGCCGCGCGGCCACCCGGCCGTCGCAGGTCTCAAGACCTCTGCGCTGCTGCAGGCGCTGTCGTACGACGGCATCGACGTCCACCGCGCGCGCGTGATGCTGCCGCACGCCACGTACCGGGCCGTCGACGTGGCGGAGCTGCTGCCCGCGCGGTACCCGCGCGCGGAGGTGCGGATGCTGCTTGCCTTCGACGCCTTCCTCGCGGCGCCGGTCTATTCGCCCGCCTCGGACCGTCACTACGCCAAGGTGCTCGACGGCTTGGAAAAGGGGGACACGCTGGCGCGCAACAACTATTACCGCAAGTACTATCGCTTCCACCCCGT
>JACCEA011609307.1_pt1 | contig 85229 bp, 84 predicted proteins | sample 7449851 | NCBI WGS metagenome assembly JACCEA01 (sample SAMN15323453, study PRJNA562643) | freshwater metagenome | isolation source: river surface water | place: USA:Blue River Watershed | collected 2017-08-18 | reverse complement strand
CCTAGCAAGGGCTATGTTAATGTGCTTACACAACGTCCTATTAAGTTAGTGGACACTGACAAAGAGCAACCTGCTATTATGCTTTATGTAATGTGCAATAAGTTAAGCATGGAACCAGGGCGCATTTATGCGTTGTTTTATAATACTGTAACTAAACAGTTTGACAGCTGCTTTACTGTAAACTAAAGTAATAACCCTCCAGGGTGGAGGGTTATTATAACAAGGGGTTGACTTTTGGACAGCCCTTTGCTATAATACACACATTAACAAAGCAGGAGCGAACAATGCTTAATGTAGACAAAATTGTCAAAACTTACTCGGGTAAGATAGGTTGTATGTGCGGGTGCCGCGGCAAGTACAGTTACACAGAAGACGGTGCTAAGAATTACGGGCCTGGCTACCCTTGCATGGTTAGCGAACGCTCTGTGCGTATAATTGCTAAGAAAGTCCTAGCAGACCCTAATGTACAGTACGAGGGCAACATTGCCTACGTGGAGGACAGGGCTAAGGGCACTATGAAGGCTATCTACTTTAAGGAGTCCATATGATCACTGCCAGTAAGCTCACAGAGCTTATTACCCTAAGCCCACGTGCTCTGACTCGCATTGTACAGGAGTCCGGGTACAAACAGGACAAAGTCAACGAGGCTAAGTTCCTGGGCATGACCAATGCTGGGCAGTTCTGCTACAAAGTGGACTATGATGACTTTGGCACACCCAGCACCACTAAACTGTTTGTCAAGTATAACCCTGCTACAGGTATGGTTACTGCGGACTACTGACTTGACAGTTTGGTTGGGTTTTGCTATAATAGAGTTATAGTAAGTAGCAAGGAGCGAAACATGACTGATGAGCGTAAAGCAAAAATCCTGCGTGAGGCAATGGACAAGCTAGAGGATGCAGAGCGGCTAGTTAAGCTGGCGCTGGGTGACACAGATGCTGGCATGCTTACCCGCAACAGCATTGGGGAAGCTATTGAGGATTTAATGTATGACATTATTGAGCTAGAGTCTACAGAGGTTGACAACTAGTCCAAATTGCGTTACAATATACACATACTAGCAAGGAGCGAACCATGACAGTAACTGAACTGATTGAAGCACTTCAAGACATGGACCCTAACCTGGAAGTCCATTTCCAATACAACTATGGCGACCACTGGCGCACCCAAGTAGCACCTAAGGTAGGCTATGTTGACATGGGCATTGTCAAGTACAGCGAGTACCACCGTATGCCCAAAGTCCTTGAGATTGACTTCGACGAGGACGACCCAGACGAGTGCGACGGCAAGCCCGTGGTACTTATTGGTTGACAACAAACCCAATCCATTGTATAATACACACATCAACAGCAACTTAGGAGCGAAACTAAAATGGCTACACGTTCAACTATTGCACTGGAATACGCAGACGGCACAGTGGATCAAGTCTACTGCCACTGGGACGGCTACTTGGATAACAACGGCGTTATCCTGTTCAACAACTACAAAGACCCTTTTAAACTGCAACGCCTGATGGACTTGGGCGACTTGTCCAGCTTGGGCCCTAACATCGGCGACCAACACGAGTTTGACTGCCCGTTTGCCTACGGTACTCCTGAGTACCAAAAGTGGACTGACGACAAGCGCGAAGTCTGCACGTTCTACGGACGTGATCGTGGCGAAACTGGCACTAAGGCACGCCGCTTCAAAGACTTTGCTGACTATCGCAAGAACGCACAGGGCGAGGAATACAACTACATCCTGCGCAAAGACGGCAACTGGTACGTTGAGTTCTACGGCGACTTTGACGGCCTGCTGTCAGAGGCTTTTGAATACGACAAAGCACAGCGAGAGGAAGCATAACATGGCGCCCGATCAAGACTACATTCAGTTGGTAGATCGGGTGCTGGAACAGATCGTCAAGGACGTTAACGATGGCGACTTGACGGCTATCCAGGAACTCTTGGTCTACTGTGATGTTGAAGCGTTGAAACAATTTCTACCCGAAGGAACATACGATGAGCAAAATGGCTGAACTGGCCTACGACATTGAGCAACTGTACATTGATGGCATGGGCCCTAAGGGCATTGCCCGGACACTGAACTGTCCTATTGAAATTGTGCTGGAATGGATTGAATCCAACAGCCTGGACGAAAGCGAAGACTCTGCCTTCGACCCGTTCAACACTGTTAACAGCTAGTTCGCTCCTAGCAACCCAGCGGGGGGCCTGGGCATTGCCCCCCACTTTTTTGGTTGACAGCCTGACCCTTTGGTGCTATAATATACACATACTAAGGAGAGCGCGATGCAGATTGAAGGACTGAACAAGACCCAGCGAGCCCTAGCAGATATCATGTGGGGCATGGACAGCAAGGATCAGGTCACAGCATTCATTGCCAGCCTGCGTGGACAGCAACAGCAGGATGCCCAAACCGTGCTAGAACTGATGCTGTGGGCTATCTGGGACGAGTGCGAAGATACCCAGGAAGCCAGTCAGGTTATTCAGCAGTTCCGGTTGACAGACTGACTCCAATTTGCTATACTATAGGCTAAGTTAAACAAACAAGGAGCGACACTTGAACATTTCCAATCTTGAGCAGTATGTAGAGCAGAAGAATTCCTGGGGTAAACTGTTTGGCAGTAAGCCTCTGAGCCTGCTGAATGCACAGGATCGTCAGAAGATTGCAGACAGCATTGACGCTGACCTTAGCCCTGAGAACCTCACCTGCGATGGCGAACTGCCTGCTAGCCAAGTTCGTGCTCGTCATCAGTTCCTGACCCGTTGTGCTCGCGAGCTGATGAGCATTGACGGTTCGGTTAAGTTCTACGAATTTTCTTAAATAACATAGGAGCGAAACTATGCCAAATTGGTGCAACAACACGGTGTCTATTGCACACCAAGACCCTGAGAAACTTCGTGCCCTAGTGGCGGCAGTCAACGAAGGTAAGTTCTGTAACCATGTGATTCCTGTGCCCAAAGAGCTGACAGAGACTGTAGCAGGACACCTAGGCGAGGACTATGCTCAAGAACTGAACCAGTTCAAGATGCAACTGAATGTAAAATACTTTGGAGCCAAGGACTGGTATGACTTCTGCACCAGCCGTTGGGGCACCAAGTGGGATGTGGATGCCTACGACAAGGTAGAGTTTGATCCCCTGGGTGTGACCTTTGGCTTTGATAGTGCATGGGCTCCTCCTATGGGAGTCTACGAGGAGTTGGTTAATCAAGGCTTCTCCGTCACTGCCTACTACTATGAGCCTGGTATGGCTTTCGTGGGTAAGTTTGAGGATGGTGTGGACGAGTGCTATGACTTCGGCGGCACTAACTCTAAGACGGTTGTAGACTGTATCGGCGAGGAACTGGACGAGATGTTTGGTATCAGCGAGTCTATGGCAGAGTATGAAGAAGAAGAGAAAGATGATGTCCAAGTATGGTACGAGGACGGAGTTGAAAAGAAAGGACTGGAATCATATGGTACCAAGTAAAGAAGCAATGGATCTGCTGGAATCTATCCTGGCAGGGTGGGCAAGGAATCGTGAGTAAATTAGAGTTCTTTGCCCGTCCTTGGGTGGCGTTTGATCCTAAGAACAAGGATCATCGCCGCTGGTACTACCAGTTCATAGAGACCCAGAGCTGGGGCTATTGCCCAGTTAGGTTCATCTGTCCTGAAGATACGGGCTTGGACCTAACCATTATGATCCGCAACCAATTGATTGAATACTACATCCGAAAGGAGTTTGAACGCTCAAAATCCAATTCAGATAACCAAAAAGGCAAGAAAACGGTTGACAAGCAACCAAAAAAGCGTTAAAATACGAACATGCTAAGGAAACTGGCATATAACTTAAACCACTGAAAGAGAGATACACACATGGCTACAGATAAACTTTTTACCGTTTGCGGCGTTTCTAAGCACCCTGAGCTTGGTTACAAAGTTCGATTCGCTACCGACATCATGCGAATCAAGAACCTGGCTAAGTCGGGTCACGAAGACATTCGTCTTGCAGAGCTTGATACTCCGGTCTCCAAGTATGAGGCTGTTACTCAGATCAAGAGCATGCCTGAGTTCGCTGATGCAGCTGCACAGTCTGCAATCGCTGAGTACCTTGAAGACAAGGCTCCTAAGGCTCCCAAAGCCAAAGCTGCTCCTAAGGCCAAGGCCGTCCCCGCTGCTAAGGCTCCTGCCAAGGCAAAGGCAACTAAGGCCAAGGCAGCTTCTACCGCAGACCTCGAAGACGCTCCTTTCTAAGCAATGCGGTACGGGTGCTCTTTAAGTGACGACTACACACCTAACCGTGTGGTGGTGCGTGACTTCGAGAGCACTCCTAAAGGCCGCGTTCTATGCATCATTGCTAGAGATAATCTGCACGAAGCAAATCAAATCGCACAGAACATCTGCGATCTTTTAAACATTCAATACCAAAATGAGCTGGACTCAATACGAAGTATGGGCCGAGATGGACGGCCACCAAGAACTGATTGAAACAACCAACAGTCGCAAAGACGCTATCAGAATCGCTGAACGAACATTCAACGATGGCATAGACTTTGTGCAGGTGTTTGAAGAAACCAGTGATGGTGACTACCTTGAGGTCAAAACGCTAAGTAGATAACATTAGGGCCTATAGCTCAGCTGGTTAGAGCAGTGGACTCATAATCCATTGGTCGTTGGTTCGAACCCAACTGGGCCCACCATTCAATTCTGCCCGTAGCTCATCTGGATAGAGCAACAGCCTTCTAAGCTGTGGGTAGGGGGTTCGAGTCCCTCCGGGCAGGCCAATACCCTTTTGGTTGACAGGGTTTCTTTTTGGTGCTATACTAGAGTCATAGTTAAGGAGCGCCAAATGATTGTAAATGTAGTCCTAGTTCGCAATCCTAACAAAATTCCTGTAATCAGCAACCTGGTGCCCGACGGCGTCCTGGAGTTTGACGGGGAGTTTTGTGCTCTGCAATATGTCGAACAGTGCCGTGCTCGCGGAGTTGACGCAGAGTACAAAGGCCCTTTTGATCATAAGGCCATTCCAAAATTTGGTTGACAACTCCTAGCCAATTTGCTATACTATAGGCTAAGTTAAACAAACAGGAGCGAACTGTATGATGCTAGTGATCCAAACTCAGTATTGCGAAAACTACGGTGCCCACGATTGGGACGGAGTTGGTGCTTGCCCTCAGTACTGGAAGTTCAAAGGCGGTTCTAGCTACAAGATCACCGGCGTTCCTGAAGGTGCAGATGCCGAAGCTGTCGTCGACATGGTTCGTGGCGACATCGAGTACAAGTCGGACTACGCAGAAGAGTACATTGTAGGTTGGACTGTGGAAGCGGACGACTGGCTCAGCGACTTCGAAAAGAGCCAGTTGGAGTACGAAGGTTCTATTACCTACAAAGAGCCTGTGATTGAGTACAGCGAACTCAATGCACGATATGAAGACCCTATGGGGTATGCAGAAGCAGCCGCAGAAGCAGATGCCATTTACTACGGAGCCTAATATGCCTATTACCATTGAAACCCGAGAGAACTACAATACTGCCCATGGATCACCGTTTGACCGTGGCAGTGCAGACAGCTACTACCATCGCCCACGTGACCCGCATTGGTATCCTGAGGGAACCTACAAGGGCCTGAGGATCGGCAAGGATCAAATGACCCCTGCAGAAGTTCAAGCATACCTTGCAGGCTATCAGTACAACGAACAATTTGGAGACAAGAAATCATGGGAGTAATTGAAGCGTTTTACTTGACCATTGAACTGTGGGTGTTCCTAGGCATCCTAGCGATGGCCTGTGCAGCCGAAGATCTTGTTAGGTTCTATAAGAATCGAACGGTTGACAACCCTGCGTTACGATAGTATACTATAGGCTAAGTTAAACAAAAGGAGCGAACCTTGGACGTTAAACAAATCAACTCAGCAATCATGTTTGGCACTTGGACTGACACTGAGCTCAGTTCTATGATTGATGCAATCAAATGGAATCGTGCCCAACTTACCAAACAAATCAAGCGTAGCATCACGGTCAGCGACACGGTAGAGTTCACCAGCAACAAGACGGGCATGACCTACCAGGGCACGGTGGTCAAGATTGCCCAAAAGTACGTGACTGTTCGTACCCAGCAGGGCCAGTGGCGGGTGCCAGCCAATATGCTGCGAGTGGTTGACAAGGCCACCGTTTGAGCATATAATACTAACATCAACAACGCAATAGGAGCGAAACTATGCAAGACTACACTAAAGAGCAGGTAGCTGAGATTGTTAAAGAAGCTCGTCAGGCCGCCTACGAAGCCGCAATGAAGTTCTTCTACGATAAACTCAATGGACGGGATCAGTACGCCTGTGGCTTTGCCTGGGTCAACATCTACGGCGTCAAAGGCAGCACCAAAGTTGGCCGTGCGCTGATTGAGAACGATGTGCGTAAGAGCTATAGCGGTGGCCTGCAACTGTGGAACCCCAGCGGTATGGGTGTGCAGAATGTGGACACACTAGAAGCGGGTGCAGAAGCAGCTGCTGAGGTGTTCAAGCGTTATGGCTTTGAAGCCTACGCTGGTAGCAGACTGGACTAAGGAGACACCGTGAACTTGAACAGCCCTTTTACCATCCTGGGTATTGTGTTGGGCTTGGCCATTTGGTACGCGGCGAGGACTTACCTATGAACTACCCCTCTTGGGAAGTGACCTTTACGGTCTATGAAGATGCAGCGCACTCTAGGACCACTACAGATCTGCAGAACATTAGACAGACAGTACAGTGCCTGCATCCACAACAGGCCCAGGCACTGATTGAAGCACAGTACGGTGGCAGAGCGCATGTTTGGAGCGTGTACCAAAAGACGTGACAAACTGAACCCGAGACAGTATAATTAATGTTTTAAACACACAGGAGCGAATTGAATGGCACGAGTAATGACCCTGAGCGCAATGGCTAAAGCAGACAAGAAGAGCACCAAAGGCACTACAGCCAGCTTGGAGATGCAGCCCATTGAGAAAGTACTTACGGAATCTGATGAAGAGATCATGAAGCGTTTGGGACAACGTTTTGAGATCCTTGAAGACATGACTCGTGCGGTCAAGAAGGGCGATGTACGTGCAATGATTGTCACTGGCCCTCCAGGTGTTGGTAAATCCTTTGGTGTGGAGAAAGTACTAGGCAAACATGATGTGTTTGCTGATGTGGCCAACGATAGTAAGCTGAAAAAGTACGAAGTGGTCAAGGGCGCAATGAGTGCCATTGGCCTGTACAAGAAGCTGTATGAGTTCAGTGACCGTAAGTGTATCCTAGTGTTTGATGACTGTGATTCGGTTCTGCTTGATGACTTGAGCTTGAACATTCTCAAGGCAGCACTGGACTCAAGCAAGAAGCGTACCATTCACTGGAATACGGACAGCCGACTGCTTCGTCAAGAAGGTGTGCCCAATAGTTTCGAATTCAAAGGCGGTGCAATCTTCATCAGTAACATCAAGTTCGATCATGTCAAGAGCAAGAAGCTGCGTGATCACTTGGAAGCCTTGGAGAGCCGTTGCCACTACTTGGACCTTACCATTGACACTACTCGTGAGAAGCTGTTGCGCATCCGTCAAGTAGTACGTGACTGTGGCATGCTGGATGACTATGGCTTTGACGATGCCACAAAGGATGAAGTGGTAGAGTTCATTGCTGTAAATAAGAACAAGATGCGTGAGCTGAGCCTGCGTATGGTGCTCAAGGTAGCGGATCTACGCAAGAGCATGCCTACGAACTGGCAAGCTGTTGCGGCAGTGACTTGTATGAGGCACTAAGACCTCAGCAGGTAGGACAGTGATCCGATTCGCTCCCGGTAACTGTCTTTAGTTGTGCCCCAGGATATCCGATTCGCTCCCGGTGTCCTGGGGATTTTTTTGACCATCGGAGTTGAAAATAATTCGAAAAATCGCTCGGGGGGTCGGGGTATAATTTGAAATTTTGTTGCATTTTTGCAACAGCGCAAGCCTAAATTTTCATGGGTATATAGGTGTAAAATCACCACCCTCGAGGGAATTAGTAGCTATTTAAAATTTTTCGCGCACCAATTTTTTTACCCTGCAGGTACCTCTCGGGTAAACTAGTCTATTATGCGCCTATGCGCTTGAACAGTTCATAAGCAGGTTCTTTTAACGCACCCTTTAAACCCTGCTCGTATGTTACTGGCGCCAGTCCTTGATTGATACTGCCAGTAGCCGTTTTGCCCACACCAAAGTCCGCATTATTGCCCAGCTTACTTCTAATGTCGCCTATGGCTGCATCCAACTGTTCAGCAGCTCGCTTTAATGCTGGTCTACCATAGTATGTGCCTGCATTAGCAGCTTTGTTAATCCATCCATCCGGACCAATGCCAAACGTAGGATACCATTGTCCAGGAATTATACCTTCTTTAGGCACACTACCACTGCTTAGATAGAATGGCACACGCTCACCATTAACTTTTACCACTACCATAGCACGACCATCATGATTAACTATGGGTATTGCACGTTCTATAAACTTGTTAGTACTCTTATCCCATACTTGTGCTGTTAATGGTTCTAGACGAACACCCTTGGCAGCTGCCTGCTGTGCTATTTGATCTGCCACTGTAGCTGTTTTAGCTGCAGCTGTAGCCGCAGTCTTTTCCACTGCACCTGTAGCACCACCTGCACGTTTTGCCATGTTCTGTGCAAATGCTTTCATCAGCTGTGCTACCATGGCCGCGTTTTCTTCCAGTTCAGATATTTTCATGTAAATATTTAGTGCAAGAGTTCTACATACTAACATTAAATCCTAGACTAGCAGAAGTGTTTGCTTTTATAGAAAGCCATGGCTTTGACTATGAAGTACACTTGAATCGTACACGCTTTTGGGTGCCAGAAGGACGTCTACTTACAGAATTCTTACTTAGATTTGCGGATGTGTGTCCTAGAGTAGATGACACATTAGACGTTACAACAGGCCGACCCAAATCCAACCTATAACTAAACCCAAGTCAAATGACAAGACTAATAGTAGTGTGACTGCTAGGCAGTAGTATAAGTCATTGTCTATTATAGGTTGTAGCTGCTTTAAGTCCATGTTAATAAGAATAGTGTACGGTTGCGTTCACGTTTGAAAGCTATGCAGGCAGTCCAGTAGTCAACAGTAGTGCCATTGTGGTAAGCCCATTCTGCATAGTGACTACCACAGTAACGATTTAGCCAGGCTTCCAATTCATCAACAGCCGCTATCCAATCTAACTGCTGGTGGCTGTTAGTGATCATGGGCCATGGTGCTGCTGCTATATATTCAAAGTCATGCAACTCTGGTAGATAGTACTTGCGAGGCATAGTACAATATTTATGGACTAATGCTAACTGAGCGCACGTTTGCGCGACCGTTACCGCTTCGCGGCTAGTAAATTTGCCGGCGCTTCGCGAGTGCGGTTTTCTGCGCTGCGGGCTTCGCCCTATTAAGCGACTACGCCCTTGAGCACCAGGAAGCTGATCTGCGGTGCATCGTTGGTTGTAATAGCTGTGGGCACATATACGCTGATACGGAAACTGCCGTTGGTGACCTGTGTTACCTGCGGTATGTACACGTTAGCCGGAGCAGTTCCAGTTACTTTGTTAACCACAATTAGATCGTCTGCGCCGACAAGTGTGTTGTTAACTGTAAAGCTAAATGTACCAGCACTTGCTGTGGTATTGAATAAAGTTATACGTCCGCTGAGTTTGTTCAAGCTAACTGCTGTAGTTCTGTTGGTACCCTGTGTTACTGTACCGCCCTGTCCTGTGGCATAGCCCATGCCGCCTGTGGCATTTACACGCAGTTGTGTAGTCAAAGTTCCTACAGTGGTTATGTTAGTCGAACCTGCCCAAGTGCTTAGGGCTGTGTTTTCCACGTTGCCCAAGCCCACGGCACTTTTACTTACACCAGTAACAGTACCAGTGAAAGTAGGATTATCAAACATGGTAGTTTTGCTTTCATTGGTAACATTACCCAAGCCCACCATAGCTGCTGTGACTCCTGAGACTGTGCCAGTAAACGTAGGGTTACTAAACATAGTACTCTTGCTTTCGTTAGTAACGTTGCTTAAACCTACCATGCTCTTGGTAATACCACTGACTGTGCCAGTAAATGTTGGGCTTTCGCTGGTCGCCAGTACTCCGCCATCACCAGTAAATCCTGTGACTGTCTTGCCCAAGAATGTAAATTCAACACCAGTAAATGTGGGCGTATCTATAGGTGCGTATACTGTTAAGTCTGGTGTATTGGTAAAATTGTTATAGTCTAGATAGTAAACGCTGTCGTTGCCGTCTAGTGTATCAGCGTCTGCGTTAGCTCCACCTGCGGCCACGTCAGCTGCTGGTTTCCAAGCTGTACCGTCCCACTTTAATACCTGTCCTACAGTGGGCGGTGATGATGCAGTATCCACGTCACTGAGTGCATTGATGCTGGCTCCAAGTACCCCTGTTACTGTTAGATTGCCCTGAACAGTTGTACTTTTTGCAATAGTAATTGAACTTACGCTGGTGCTGATAGTACTACCGCTGAATGTAATCAAACCAGTTGTGGCCACAGCTGCACCACCAATTGTTGAACCTACTGGTAAGTTAACAGCACCTGATCCTAAGTTTACCGTGCCGGTAAATGTAGGGTTGGTAAACATTGTGGCCTTGCTTTCGTTGGTCACGTTGCCCAAGCCCACAAAAGCTGCATTTACTGTAGTAGGACGCCATTTGCTGGCGCTGGTGTTCCACACTAATGCTTGATTGTTTGTGGGTGCATTAGCGCCTGTGGCCTGCACGTCACCAATGTCGCTGACTGCATTGATAGTATTGCCGCCGCCCACGGTGCTGATAACACCATTCATTATAGTTATAGTTGTACCGTCAACTTTGACTACGCCTGCTGTAGTAGTTGTGGCTGTGCCAATAGCTGGCGGTTTGTCAGTAAGGTCATTGTAACTGCCACTGAAAATAGTGGGTCTGTTGGTCAGATCTAAATAACTGCCTGAAACAGCCACAGGACTGAATACTGGAATAGTGGGCTTGTTCTGTATATTGGCCCAGTCTAGTCTGGAATTGACCCAATCTCGGTTGGCCAGTGTAGAGCCGCCTTTGACTGTGCCGTTGAATATTCTCAGTGTTTCACTGTTACGGTCGTAGAAAATTTCACCTAGACTGCCGCCGATAGCGTCTAGGCTTGCTTGTGTTCTGGCTTGTAATCGTAGACTACGTGGGACTGACATATGGTAAATTCCTAGTTAACTAGTATATTTACCCGTTTTAGTTTAGTCCTTACTGTAGTATTCGTAGTTAACGCTAGTAGGATTTTCCCTGCGAATCTTAGCACCGTTCTTTAGGTGAAAACGGCGTGCCATTTCTGTTTGGGGACTGAGCGTTACAATAGCCTTGATATCCTGATACTCTTGACGCAACCACTGGGCCGCTTCTTGCAGCAGTTGTGCGCCAGCACCTGGAGCATAACTCCAAATAGTATAGAATACAGCTACATCGTGAGATTCTGCTAGGTTCTTTAGATCTTCTTCGTTTTCCGGAACATCTCTTAACCATTGCATACAAGTAGCCGCCAATACTTCCTCTCCTGCTTTTAGTATCAGTATTTCAGCTAGGTCATTGACACGCTGTTCAAGAGGAATGTGTGGGCGTACTGGATCGTCTTTGATGACTTTGACTAGTGGGTCGTTTAGGTCTTTAATATGGTGTAGCATGGCGTTCTCCGGCGGTATTATATGCGTATTTATTATAACACTAAGAAAACCTTATTACAACCAGATTACACTATATCGTCGGCAGGCAAGTTGTTCAAAAGTTCGCGAAGTTTGCTGCTTTCTACCTGTGCTCTAACTTTTGGAGCAGCTGATAGACTGTTAGGATCAACTTCTCCAGTACTAGGGTCTACTACGGTTTGACGTTGTTTAATTTGGTTCAACAGACTGCTACCTGCGCTAGGAGCACCATTACCGTAACTGTCTTCGTCCGCAAGGTCTGTAATGCGTAGACTGTCAATGTTAAACTCTAGGTCAATCTTTTGTCCAACGCCACTGCTACTACGAGTTTTCATCAACTGTAGTTGATAGCGTCCACGTTCACGCATAGCACGGCTAGTAAAGATACCAAACACGTTATCTGCTGTCTGGATCTTACTCAAACCGCCCGAGATATGACTGTGGTCAAATTCTACTTCTTCAACAGCGCCTCGGTTTAACTGTGCCGCTGTAACACAGATACATTGTTTCTCCATGGCCAGATTACGCAGTTCTTCACTAACATATTTGTCTTTGACAAACAGGTTTTCTGCACTAATCTTTTTACCAATGGGCATAAGCAAGTCCAAGTAGTCTACTAATAGTACATCTACTTTACGTTCCATCTTGATTTCATACTCTTTCATGTAGGAACGTATGTCATTTACGGTCTTCCCAGACGGCATATACTTGACTTGAAACTGTCCTGATTTCTTACCAATCATCTTAATTTTCATTTCAACATCGTCAATGTTTTTAAACACATCCTTTGTTGGCATGCCTGTTAGCATAGCATCCATACGCATACTAACTAACTCTTCACTAAGTTCTAGACTTAGATATACAACGTTCAATCCTTGTAGTGCCCAGTTAAGTCCTAGGTTTGCCAAGAACAAGGATTTACCTGCACCAGAACCACCTGCAAAGATATTCAGTTCGCCCCTGTTCATACCGCCAAACAGTTTGTCATCGATAGCTTTCCAGCCAGTGCTGATCTGTCCGTTCTTGTCCTTGATACGCATCAGTCGAGCACGGGGATCTAGAAAGTAATCTGTGCCCATGTCTTTCTGTAGACCAATTTGCACAGCTTTCTTAATCTTTTCTTCTACACTACCATACTCACCTTTTTCCAGCATGTCGGCACTTTCCAAGATTGCTCTCTCAAGGCCCTTGTGTCTTGTAAATGTTTCAAAGTCATTGAGCAACCAATCAAAATGTTCTTCTCGCAATTCATTGGGCACCTTAAAATCAACGCCTGTGGCTGCATTCACAATAGTTTCTGTAGGAACTACATTGTGTTCTTTAACATAGTTGTTGATAAATTCTGCTGCAGTCTGTAGTCGGCGATCAAACAAACTGTGGTCAAAAATTGCTTGGCAACGACTGAATGTTGCCGCATCGGCCAGCATCAGTTCCAAGTAGACTTTTTGTATTTCGTAACCGTAATCTGTATTCTGTTTCATCATTTAATTATACACTTTAAGTAAACACTTTAACACCGTATTGAGCTTCAAAGTTACGAGCATCGGCAAAGTCATTTACCATTGGTTTACCTCGAATGTTCAAGCTAGTGTTTAGTAACATTGGACATCCTGTTTGTTTATACCATAGCTCCAGTAGTTTTCTAAAAGGACTACCGTCGTTTGGCACACTCTGCACACGACTTGTTCCGTCTTTATGTACAATAGCTGGGAACTTATCAGGGTGTTGACATTTGGCCACTACCTGCATGTATCGACTGTTTTCCCAGCCGGCGGGCATTTGAAAGTAACCATGTAATTGTTCTTCCAAAATTGCAGGAGCGAAAGGTCTAAACTCTTGTCGTTGTTTTATTTTGTTGACTGCATCCTTTATTTCAGGATCTCTAGGATCTGCCAGCAGACTTCTATTACCCAATGCTCGCGGCCCAAACTCAGCAGGACCTCTTGCAAGCCCGCATATCTTGTTTGAAATTAGGTAATCAACAATGTCCTGGTCAGAGGCTTGACTACCCATGTCGAAACCTAAAAACGGATTGCTCCAGTCAGTATATTCTCTCCAACTAGGGTTACGTGCCAGTACTGCACCAATAGCACTACCTGCGTCACCTGGGTTAGGGTATATCCATGTATTTTCAAAGAACTTGCCAGTGTGACGGTTAGCCAGACAGTTAAGCGCACATCCACCCATGAGTACAAGATTGTTACTAGGGTTTAGGTTATATGCATACTGTAGAGTTCTTAAAAATAAATCTTCGTAGATTGCCTGAGTGGCTGCGGCAATTTCAAAACTATCCTTAATAGTAAGATCGGGTCTCCAATCTAAGCATCCTCTGTGAAGATTTTTCTTAAACATGACCAGTCCGCCCATGTCCCATGTTGGTATATGAACAAACTCATTGTACATGTCTGCATAGAGTTTGTTAACATCACCATAAGCACTCATGCCCATGGTAATGTATTCATCTTCGTTGGGTTTGAGGCCTATCCGTTGAGTCATAGCACTATAGAACAAACCAATGCTATGTGGATAAGTTACATCATATAGCTTTTTAAGTTTGAGGCTGTTTGCTTGCCAAATAGTTAGTGTTTCGTATTCACCAATAGCGTCGATTACTACCACAGTTGCATTGTCAAACGGACTAGAATAATATCCTAGTGCAGCATGTGTCTTATGATGTGAATTATAATATATAGGTGCGTTAATGTTATATTTGGCAAGATATTTTTTTATATTATTATCCGACCATTTCCAGCCTTGTCCAGCTTCTAACTGTCTTAATGTTTTAACCAAAGGCCGTTCATACCAGTATATTCTATCAGGATTTCCCCACTGACTTCTGGCAAACTCGACGATACTGTGATTCAAGTCTCTGTCATTTTTTACCTTACTGAATCGTTCAGCATGGCTGGCAAACACTAATTTCTCATCACAAAATACTGCCAATGCAGCATCGTGACTATTTGCACTAATTCCCCATGAAATCATTTGTATATAAACGGATCCCTTTTCCGTAATTCTTCAAGACGTTTTTTATACTGTTGTCTAGTCTTGTACCAAACAAACGGCATTTTAAATAATTCAATTAATTTCTTCATGCTCTTTAAACCATTTTTTAGCTTTAAGCTGTATCTTAAGACTGTTAGATTCCTTAGAGCAGATGATCAACCATAAAGTAGCTAGTCTACCAAGTTTAACGACTGCATCATTAACGTCTTTAATACCAGCCGGCCAATCAGGCATACTCACTGACCAACCATATTCTATTGCCTGTTCTACTGTTCGAGGACCTTCGTGGTCTCTGTCAGGAACTAAAATAATTTCTCGATTTAGTTGTTTTAGTAACCAATTCTGGCTGTCTTTTATTTCAGCACCAAGCAATGCACACCCATCAATACTTATCGCATCAAATGGGCCTTCGCAAACGATTACGAATTCCCTGTCAGGTGTTTGACGATCTAAGTTAAAAACATATCCCGGTTGTTGTTCGCTGATAAACTTAGGTTTAGCATCGTTTGTTGCTCTAGCAGTATAGCCAACAACTACTCCGTCTTTATAGAAAGGAATTATAATTCGATTTTTAAATCCAATTTTACTAGTCCAATAAAACGGAAACGAATATGGATCTATACCTCGTATATTGCGTAGATAACAGAAAGCATTGATAAGTTCTTGGTCAGTATTTTCCCAACCCTGTAACTCAATCCAAGTACTCCATTCTTCTAAACTTTTTGCATCCATAGGTAATGCACGTTCATCGAATGTTGGAATGACTTGTCTTACTGTTGCGTTTTCATTTTGATTTAAACGTAGTGCTTCTAGACGTAGTTGGTTGATAATGTCGTCTGGCATGTTAAGCAGACGCATTAGTTTATTCATTTTTTGGCTTATGGTTCTACCTGGTTGCCAGCTGGCTTTGAAACCGCAATTAAAACAATGATAGCTGACAGCATCGCCTGCATTCATAATAAATCCGCCTCGTTGACGCTTATCGCTGCAACAGGGCGCATTAAAACTTATCCAACCGCTAGGAGTTTGTTTTCTTTTGGTAGGTAAGAAAGTAAGTAGTGTGTCGGCTATGAGACTCATAGCTCTATTATACTTAACTAACTGTTATTTTGTCAACAGTTCCGGTAATGTTTGTACCAGTTACAATGTACTTACCAGAACCATTTGCCGCGGTTCCTGAAGTAGTTATACCATTAATTGAACTTACACTATAACTAGAAGGATAAGTTCCGGACGAACCTTCGACAGTGGTTACGGTTATAATTAAATCATTGATGCCGTCAACTCCACCCATTGTACTGCCCAAAACTTTAATTTGGCTTCCGACAGCATACCCGGTTCCGCCTGACCTGATTGCTACATTATATGAATTGTTTTCCAATGTTACGTTGAAACTTGCACCAACTCCGTTAGATCTTGGTGTGGTATAACTGATTCTAAAATACTTATACTCACCAATTTGCTGATTAGGAACACTCCATGTACCTGTGAAGTCTTCAAAAGTATAAGAGGTAATGTATGGTGCTCGTTTCCATGCTTCTGTTCTGATAGTGCTTTCTTCTGTTCCTTCTAACCAAATACTGCCAGTAAATCCTCTTAGGGCAACATCAAAATCTAAAGTTGTAGTTTTTTCAGCTTCGTAGAAAGTTGCGGGTATTGCAGTACTGTGATATGTTGGGTGTCCGTTGAGATCTATCTCGGCTGTAAAAGTTTTATATACTCTTTCGTCTCTGAACACAGGCAACGCAGTTCCAACTAACTCGATAGTACCAATTGCTCCAAATCTGCTGTCGGCATATAGTATTACGTCATTGCCATCTTTGACGGCTGTTACGCTGTAGCGTAAAAACTGGTCAGTGAGATCAACAAGGTCTTCTTGAGGAATAGTTACAGAAGCTAATCCTTTTAGTGTTGTTTGATTGAGAGGAGTTACTGTATACGGACTGTTAGCCAGTGCTTGTCCAGAAGCATCCATAACATTCAACTCTATAGCAGATAGTGTGCTTAAATCAATTCGTTTTTGATCTGCATTTTTTATATCAAACTCTAAGGTATTATCTATACCGTTGTAAATTTTCACTGTTCTCTGATACACGTTAGTATACTCCGTAGGAAAGCCTGCCAAATCAGCCAGTAGTTCAATTCTATTTGGATATAAATAACTTGAAATTTTTTGCATTTGGACAAACCCTTATTACATATTTATGGCAAAATTAAGAGATAACATAGAACAAAATTTGCCCTTTATTAGTGTGCTAAACTACGGTGAAGAAGAGTACGTTGGCATCATAATAAATCAAGATCAATTTGTAACCAGTTTTTACGATCTTAACTCTATTAAAAGTTTAGAGGAGCGCACTATTTTTCTAGAAATAGGCGAAACTTGGTGGTGGGAAAGTAACCGCCAGTTTCCAATAAGCATAATCTGCAAGGACCAAATAAAGCCCTTTGCTTATGCAATTAAAACTTTTAACAGTAAAGATGTTAGGATAATTTTAGGACCGTGTGTCAATTTGATGAATCTAACACTTAAACGTGTTAAACGAAAAAGTGTTCAGTTAGTACGCAAAACACGTTAACTGTATTCGTAACTTATACTTTCACAAATCAAATTCATCTGCACTACGATTACATGAGCATAGGCAATCGCATGTGCTTTCTTGAAATAATATTCACCGTTCTCTGGTTTCGTCCAAATCGTCTCGCCAATCTCCGTCCAAGTCTTCCCAATCAGATGTCTCTTCGCAGGGCGGATTAAAGCGAGACACATTGCCAACTCTTCTATGGAAGAGGGCTTCATCTGTCTCAATAAGCTCCCATGCCCATTTACGTGGAATAGTAAATCCGTGAAATCGTCTTGCTCCAGTAGATCCCATAGTGGTTCAGTCTCCATTAATTGTTTAAGATGTTGTCTGTCTCGAACTTTTTCGTAGACATTTACATTCAAAAAATCTATCTTGAAATAACCTCTATCTTCTGCTTGTTTGTAATCAATTGTACTTAGTCCAGTCAACGGGTTGTATGGCACAGAAGTACAATATATTCCAGTATTATGTTTTTTAAAAGTTCCATTTTCTTCAATGGATGCCGCGGTATGCTTGAAATGTTCAAGTGCCTGCGATCTATTTGCAAAGTCTATATCAATGTCCGGCATTTTTAATTTTCCTCCAGCTATTATTTCCAATAGTAGGATAACCGATATATTCTTCGCCAGTTTGCATATCGATTAGCTTATATTTTTCTGGACACCGTGTGTAAACAGTTAAAGTCACAGGTAATTCTAGTTCCTTGACTTCTGTACCGTCTTTCAACTTTCTAGTTTTCAATGCTTTGTTCCTGATTCAAATAATAAGAGTGGCAAGGTCTCTGTAAGATAGGTCGCATAATCATCTGCTTCTTCTATCGTTTCAAATCCTATAAATTTTACATACACAGAGTTATCTTCTTCCGATACAATCACTTCGAGATCCAAACGCAAGGCATCTGGATTACCACTTACAGGTGTTGTTTGATTTGTCATATATTTGATTCCTTAACTACCTGCTTTACAAGTTCTGCGTCTGCGGGCAATTTTTTAAATTTATTCATCCAATATTGAGGATCAATAATATTACTTATTGCCGACAACTGTTCGTCGCTCAACTTACGCAGAAGTTCTTTTCCGTTAGGACTGTGCAACAATAACCATGGACTAATTTTTCCATCTTTAATATCATACGTTGCTCTACTTAGACTTACATATAAGAAATAATGATTCCACACGCTCTGATTGTTTTCTGCCCAATCCATCATGTGCTTTATACTACGCTCTAGTGCTACTTCCACTGGCTCTGTTTTAATTAAGTCAACAACATATTTGTCATACAATTCATCTCTACACCAGTGATCCAACTTAGTACCAGATCTAATAACGTAATCTATAAACTTGTCAAAGTACAACGGATTCACATTACTGACAAAACTACCAAATTTTACAAATGCGTTGTAGTAAGGGCTACGAGCAAAATCTTCATAGGTCTTATCTTGTTTTGCGTTCTGTGTCAGTTTATAGAATTTATTGTAAGTTTCAAACCCTAGAACAACATGTCTTTCTGTCTTTGCTAAAGCTCTGCGTTTTTGTTCGCAAACATGCACAGCCAAAGTTTTTTCTTTTGTAAACTTATGGTTACAGTATTGACAAGTATAAGACTGGCTCACAAGATTCATCATTTAAATTTTTTAGCTATACTTGCTTCGTCCATGCCGTACCGACGAGCAAGGTCTTTAAGATCTTTATCTGTTGCTAATTTAGCTAATAGCTCTATTTCATCAATTTTTTTGTTAGGGTAAATCTCAGTTAAGAACTTTACCTTCTTGCTATCACTTCCAGTTTTCTTTTTATTTCCGATCCATTCGTGATAAAATTGTGTGTGGCCGTCATAACTGCACATACACAACAACAGCCAAAGCAGTTTAGGATGTTTCTGTAATGTGTTCCAGTGTTTATTAAAGTATTCGTTAACTGTTAATACAAAGTGTTGTTGTATCTCTGGATTGTTTGATCTTGCGTTACTGATATAACGGTTTAGAATAAAAAATTCACTCTTAAGACTTTTTTGTTGGTCGACATCCATGGCATCCCATAACTCGCGGATGTTTTGATCAACTGCTGCAATTTTTTCTTTTAGTTCAACTTTTTCACTCATCTTTTGGCCTCAAAATTGCATCGAACGCCATCACTGTTCTATAACCGGTTCCTTTCCACGGATATACTGTGTGTGGAACATGACTTGGGAACAGGATCACTGCCGCCTGCTGTGGTTTAAATTTCCAAGTGTCGTTCATTATAAACTTTGTGATATCTTTTGTCTGCGACATTCTGAAAAGGATTTGTCCATCACTAGGTTGACTGTTTGGCTCAAACTCAGGAACTTGAATGTATATGTTTCCACTTAAATTTCCGCCAGGATGACTGTGCATTTCCTGATACTGTCCTGGTCCTTGTCGTATGGTCCAAATACTAGTTACTACAGGTTTGCAATATTTCAACTCTTCAGTTCCGCTTTGAGCAGTCACTAGTTCCATGTAGCCAGTACATAACTCTTCGAGATACTTTACTAACCAAGTAACATCTAGACCTAAGTCGTTAGGATATACTTGTATTTGCTGGCCTCCTCTGATACTAATTTGAGGATTTCCTGAATCATTCAACTCAGGATGGCTATGCAGAGTCTCTGTTAAGTTAAACATTTGACTGAACGTTCCAGCAGGAACCTCATCAATTGCCATGATAGTTGGCGCAAAATATGCAACTTTTAAACTCATTCTACTTTATCCTTACTCAATTTGTATATCATTATAACACGGTCAAGTGCTGTTTGTAAAGCAGGATTGATTTCTGCTTCTTTCAAAACATCATTCCAAAGTGTTAGGTGTTTTCGTTCTGGGGAAGAATCCAAATCGTACCCAATTACTTTCCTTGTAGACGGATCGCTGCCATATTCTCTTGCATAAACAACACCGTCAGCTCGTTCATAGATATATGTTGCGCCAGGTTTAAGACTTCCCATCTTTTTTCTCCTGCACAATGCCGTACTGCTTATAAATCCACTGAATGAATCTTTCGATTTCTTTACTAGGATAAGGATATGCTTTGTATGCTATTTCAATTTTTTGTAACCATTCTTTATCAATCATAATATTTTATCTAATTGAATAATTTCGCTTTGTCTGCTTATCTCTTTGACAAAGTACGCACAGTCAGGTTTATCCTTAAATCTAGTAGGTACAGCCAACAGCTGACCATTTTTCATTTTAGGAAAATACCATTTTACATCATTGTAAAAGTTTACAATTTCAATTTTCTTAAACTCTAATCTAAAACTACTGAGGGGATTGAACACCATTGCCTCAAACCCCCTATCATTTAAACTAGTTAATGGTAGAATTTCAATATCGTTACTACTGCTACTATCTCCTACAGCAATACTCCAGTCAATAGGCATTGTAACTTCATCTTCTCCTATTTTAAGGACCATTGCGGGGCTATTGAAACTTTCTAAAAAGATTAAAGGCATAAAAAAGAAATCTGGTTCACTAGGTGTACTATTATCCAGCACAGCAAACCTGGTACTTTCATCCACTTCGTCTGGCAGATTGTTTAAACTAAATGTCTTATTTTCTAACGTTAATATTTGCATAATTCCTTATTTTTGCCAATCCGTTTTTTCCAGAGTAAACGGATATTTGGCTTCCTTGTAAAATTTCTTCCTCTGAGTGAGGTGTCGCTTGGCATACTTACAGGTACTCGTGAGATCCCATATTTGTACGAAGTCTTTGTCTTCTGCACGTCTAATGCCTCGCCCAATACTTTGTATAACCCGGACAAAGCTCTTTCCGGGTTCCAAAAGAACCAGATTAAAAATCCTAGGGATATTAATACCCACAGCGGCCACACCGTAAGTCGCCACAGTAATCTTGTTATCATTTGTTGCATGTTCTTTATATTCCTCTTTTCTGTCTTTGCCTTTTACTTCGCCTGAGATAAATGCCGCATCTGGTATCAACTCTGTTAGAGTCTTTCCTGTATCTATTCTATTAACTAGTACAAGTGTGTTGCCTGATTCTGCAATGCCTTCGATTAATTTGCTAATATAAGTAATTCTATCTTTGTTTGTAACAAGGTATTTTAATTCTTCAGCATAACTCTTAAATTCTGGAAGATCAATTAACTGCACGATATTGACATGACAGTTAGATAAGATGCCCATTTCTTGTAGTTCATGTGCTTTGATTCCACCTACAACTGGTCCAATACTGGCAAAAATTGGAGCAGATTCAAACTCATCCTTGGGTACAGTACCTGTTAAACCCCAGCGTATTGGTGTGCTAGAGAAGTTATGAGTTAGTAAATTTTTTAAAACATCCGCTTTTGCCATATGCACTTCGTCAACAATGACGGTTTGTACTCCGTGTAAAAACTCTGCCAGTGATAGTGCTTCTTCGAGATCCCAGTTTTTAGATTTTTTATCTAACACATTAAGACTTTGCCAAGTACAGATAGTATGTTTGTGTCCTATCATCTTGCGGTCGCCAAAGTAAACGCCAACATCTAATCCCACATTTACAAAGTCTTCTTCTGTTTGTGTAACAAGGTCTTTATTAGGAACAATAGTTACTGTACGTCCATATTTTTCTGCACAGTGGGCTAAGGTAGCAGTCATGATAGTTTTGCCAGCACCTGTTGCCACTTCTTGTAACGATTGTGTATTAGTGAAAAATCGATTAACAATCTCAACTTGGTCGTCACGTAAAGTTATTGGTTGATTTTCAAATCTATGACCTTGTGGCCACACTTTACCTTGATCGGCCCAGTAGTTATTTGTTATCGGAGCGAAATCAATTTTTACAGGTGTGCGTAGATCTTCTAACTCGTCTATTTCTATTCCTAAAGAGTTTAGAACCTCAAAGCACTTTTCTAACTGATTTAGATAACCGTTACCGCCTAACCCAAATAGGCTAACAGTACCGTCCCATCGTCCTAGTTTATAGGCAGGTCGATATCGTGCAGTAGGATCTTCGTATTTGAAAGTCGAGGCAAGTTTTTTTCGAGCATCTAGCGGTAGACCCTCAAACTTAATATTAACTTCGTCTCGAATAACTAATTTTATTCCCATAGTATCTTATTCTCGATTATCGGCTGTTGTTCTGTGTAGGCAATTATTAAGTCGCAGCAATTTGCGTAAACTGCGGTCTTAGTTTGTTTTAAAGAAGATCCGATGCTAATTACACTCATTGGCTTCCATTCATTTTTTAGGAAAAATTTTGGTATTTTTCCGTTCTGAACACCAACGATTTTAGTATCTTTATCTAGTTGTGCATTATACTGATTGTCGGCAATAAGTCTATTGAATTTTCCGCCGTACTCGTCGTTGTCTAATCTAAAGTAAATTCCAACACTATCAGAGATTCCATTTTTGTTGAGACTTTTTTGAAGATTTTCGAGGTCTTCTAAGCATTTTTTACGGTCATTCATATCAAAAATTATTAGCGCAGGTAAGCGTTTTAAATTTTTGAGAGAGGAAAAAATTTCTTCAAGAGAGTAATTATTTTTATCAATCCAAATTTTTGGAGATTTTCTGTAGGCAATGATTTCTGTCAAATTTTCGGGGTTTTTTTCATGATTTTTTACGAAAAATTGATATCGTATACTTCTGTCAACTATGACTTCATTAATGACTTCTGTGTCTATACCTAGGTCATTGCTAATGTGTTTTTGAAAATTCGCATGGTCGAAATTTTCCAGTAAAAATTGACTTTTTACCGCCTCATCTGACCAAGATTTTATGGTTTGATAAAAATCTTCAATTTTTTCATCAATTTCAAAACCTAATGGTTGAAAGGTTTCGACCAAGGTTACAATATTTTGTTCAGTGAGGTCGATCTCGTATGTTCTACCCGAAGTGCCAGTTGTAACAGAACCAAGTTTTCTCCAAATTTCTTGTAATTTGTTTTTCAATGATGAAGAAAATGAAAATTCTAAAACTATGCTAGTCTTGTCAGATGATAGGTAAAGTTTTTTAGTCTTGTCGACAACTCTGAAAGGCTTAGACCAGCGAGGTGTAGTAATACAGTTAGAAATTTCTTCTGAAAATTCACCAAAATTTTCTAAATTTTCACTAAAAATTTTAATCAACAATTTTCCTTGATTTTCAGTGATAAAATTTGAGTTACCAACCAGTTTTCCTAAACTTTTTAAAATTTTGATTTCGCGGCCAGGCACCTTGGAAAGATTTTCTCTAGGTAAATTTAATAGTTTGATTAAAAGTTTGTCTAGTGTAGTCATAATATAATAATATACAAAATTTTAACGTAAGTCAATACCTATAGAAAAAAATAGGCCTATAAATATTTAAGGCCTATTAGTGAGTTTTTGGACAAATTAGTTATAGTGACGCATCTTCCATACCAGCAACACGTAATTTAACAATGTTTGTCAATTGCCATTGTTTTTGATCTAATGCTTTTGTAATTCCGAGCCATTTGTTACGCAGTAAAGCAAACTCATTGATAATTTTTTCAAAATCAACTACATCTGCTTCGCCTTCGACAAACTTTTCACAATCACGACTGCTCAGAGCACGTTGATAGTTTTCTAGATACTTTCTAAAGTGTTGGCTTTTTAATCTTCTTAGCTCAATGTTTAAATATTCCAAAATTGCTTCAATTTCTTGAAGCTGACTAAATCGTTGTTCCACGATGCCAGGCATTCCTGCCGCTGCTCTTTCAATATTTCCCGTTATACGGCATTCAATCTTTGCGGCATCTAATTCAGCCTTATAGAATTCCACAGCATCGGGGATGTGAGATATATCTTTTGAAATTTTAGCGTACCAAGCCATTAAAAATCCAATTCTTTATAATCGTCGTCGTCTTCTTCGTCTTCGTCTAGGTAGTATTCAATAGCCTGATCCAGAGTATGATCAACACCCATTGCACTTTGCATTACACGATCGCTCACACCATAATCTGCTAATAGATCTACGTATCTTTCCGCTGCTACTTCTAGTTGTTTCTTATCAACATAGTCTGCAAACAGCAACCAGATATCACCAATTTGACTTTCATTCAACATGTTCTTCATTCTCCTCTGGAACGGTAGTTGTAGTATTAGATTTGATATGAAATTTTTCCATTATCATATCTAATTTATCATCTTTCCATTCTTTTCGGTAGAATTTGAACTCTTCACCAGTTTCTGGGTCAACCCACTTGAGTCTGTTGCCTTCTTGTTTGAGTAGGCCTTCTTTTTCAAACAAATCAACAACACCGCTATAAGGATTCATGCCAGTTTCATACGGGATTTTAACCTGTACGCCTTCAAACGGTTTAGCATAACGTGTTTTCATAATTTTACATGCTGCACGAATACCGTTTACTTCAGAAACTTTGTTACCATCTTCGTCTTCTTTTAATTTCAACTTTTTCATGGCAACCACAATAGAACTTGCGTAAATGAAGCCTTGTCCGCCTGAAATTTTGTCATCAGGGTCGAACATATCTTGACTAGCGTATGTGTGATTTGTCGCAACAAGACCAATATTTAAACTCCCAAACATGTTTACACAGTTACGAACAAGTGCTGTAAGTGCCTTGGGCTTACGACCCATGTCACCTTTTAAATCACCTGCTTCAAACTGATTAACGTCAGTTGGTGTCAACAACATGCCCAAACTGTCAACAACAAATAAGACCTTTGGACGAGTTTCTTCGGGCATTTCTTTGTATTCTTTGATGAATTCGTTGATAGTTTTAGCAACGTCATCGATCATTGCCATGTTGAGTTTGAGAAGTTTGTCTTCGCTTGTATCTACACCGAGTGCGTGTAACCATGCCTCGTCGAGAGCGTTTTCGCTGTCAATTAGCACAACATAAATTCCTTGTGCCTGCGCATTCTTAACAATGTTTCCAGAACAAATGTAAGATTTACCTGCGCCCGACTCTCCAGCAAATACTGTAACCTTACCTAGTGGAATTCCTTTATGGAAGTCGCCACTAATAAGATAATTTAAGGCATAGTTGCCTGTACTGATCCAATCAGTGGGATCAGTAAAACCAACACTAAGTCCGTCGATAGACTTTGTTAGTGTTTTTCTAAATTTTGATAAATCAAATGCCTTAGTTGCCATAATTAATTGTCCAAGTCCTTAAGATTCCATTCTTTGATGACAGAGATAACTTCTTCTTCTGTATTACACATTGTCTTTGTGTTTTTCCAGTCTTCTTTTTTATCGCGGCCACCAATTTCGATCATCCAACCGTTGTCATAACGATTGAGTGTGATCGATTCGTTAACTTTTACTAACTTATCTAGTTTACCCATTATATTTCTCCTAAATGATGAGAGCCCGGGCGTATAAAGCCCGAGCTACACGTTTATTATTACTTCTGACGATTGCGAATCATTGCCAAGATGTCTTGAGCACGTGAATCGCCACTAGCTGTGGTTGTTTCTGCTTTAGTTGCAGTTGCTGCGGCAGGAACTGCCTTTGCTACTGGAGCAGGTTCGTCGTCATAGTTGTCATCTGCTGGTGCAGATGCTTTAGGAGCTGCTTTAACAGGGTCGCCAGTTGCTTGGCCCATACCTGCTGGCTTAAAGTATTGACCCCAACGGTCCATATCGAATGGCTCGCCATCAACACTGGCTTCAAACATTTCCTTCATAACCTTAACTTCAATTTCAGTTGGTTTCTTAGGAAGAAAATCTGAAAGATTAAACAAACCGTGCGCTTTGATAGCTGCTTGTTCTTCGTCACCTAGTGGACGTTCACGACGTGCCCATGAACTTGTTGAGTAATCGGCGTATCCGCCTTTTGAACCTTTCTTCATGCGATAGTCTAGACCATGCACAAAGTCAGTTGGCAAATCTTCCAACTCGGGGTCGACTAATGCCGCACGAATTGATTGGAAAATTTGTGGGCCGATGATAAATCGGCGAATTGGGTTTTCAGGTTTTTGTTCTTCCTTCAAACCATCTTCAACAACAAAACCTTGGAAAATGTAAGAACGCTTTTTCCAGTATTTACGACCCATGTCTTCAAGTGCAGGGTCCTTAAACCAACCACGAACCTCGTTAAGAATAGGACAAGATTCGCCATACATTTCCATGCATGGTACTTGAACGATTGTTTGTTTGGATTCTGCTTCACCTTTTACGCCTGCGAATGGCAATTTAATCATTGCACGTTCGACCCAGAAAAAAGTGTTGTCTTGATTACCGTCGGGTAAGAAACGAAGTACGGATTCGCCGCCTTCTTTTAGATTCCAGAAGGGATAAATTGAATTATCTCCGCCTGTACGTTCTCCTGAACTCTTTTGTTCAGATGCCTTAAGTTTTGCTCTAATTTCAGCCAAAGTTGCCATAGTATTTCTCCTTTAATATGCCTATGTTTTGCCTTATATTGTTCGATAACTTTATCAAACAAAAAACGCATACATTAAATTGTATGCGTTTTTATTTAGCAGAGCAAGATGTTTTTTGCTCTAAATGTGGTATTTTTTTTACCAATTATCTGTAATGTACCAAACTAACTAGTCTTTCAACTTCATCGTAACCTACAGATTCTTGGAATGTTGGTGCCATTCCTTGAATTTGCGTTTCTAAAGCACTAATGTCATGTGTTGGACCAGTTTCCTGTGGCATAACTTCTTGTTGGGTCGAACCACTAGGATCTTTCATATCAATAAATTTCAATACCTTGATTAAATCTTCTTCTGTAGCACCTTCGAACATGCCGTCTTCAAATGCTTTTTTCACTTTAATTTTGATACGCATACCACCTAATGGAAAATTTCCCTTTTCTTTGTTGTAGAATCCGCTGACAAATTTTAGCATAGCTTCTATGCCAGTTCCATATGGTTTTTCAAATCCAAAATCTGCAGGCTCCATACCGCATTGTTCGATTAACTCTGCTATTGTATAATCACCTACTATTGTTTCCAATGTTGCACCTGCTTTTTTAGCTTTTTCAATAGCCTTGGCCATTCCTTGACGTGCTAAGTGTCGAGCTTGACTGTATCCTTGACCATGTTTTCCAGGTGTTGTGTGGCCTTTATTCTTCTTATCTTTTGGATCAGTGTGCCATGGTAGGTCATCTTCACCTTCTTCCATTGGAACACAATTATCAACAGTTTTACCACCTGTCTGTTTAGTGCCCATGCGTTTGTAGCCTTTCCAGCAGGCTTTACCATCTACACCTTTTTGTTTTTCTTCTGCCACAGGTGCTGGTTGAGCGGCAGGCTCAGCCTCTGGTTGCGCTGCTGGTGCAGGTTCAGCAGCAGGCTGGGCAGCTACTGGCTCAGCAGGTTGCGCCGCTGGTGCAGGCTCGGCTGCAGGTTCAGCTTCTGGTGCTACTGCGTTCTCATCTGATGGAAACTGTAATTGACCTAATAAATCTTGATGTTCTGTTTCAATCCAACCTCTTACGATGTCGTTTAAATCTGTTTCAGCAGGAACTGATTTGACAGCATCGACAAAGGATGGCTCGTCAATTATGCCTTTTAAGGTCATTACAGCGTTGTCACCGTTTGGCCCTACTTGCAAATTCTGTGCTAGAATATCATTTAATTTTTCAATGGCAGCAGATTTTGCGCCTTCATTAGGACTTAGGATTTCGTTTTTATTTTCGCTGACGATATCTTCTAAGAAAGACTCGAACTGGTCTTCCAATCTTGGTGCTACACTTTTCCAAGGACTTAGTCCCATCTTTTCTCTTTCGGCATTGATAAAAGGAATATCTTTTGGGTCTGGTTGGAACATCATACCTGTTCCTCTTCCACCGATGCATGCCTGCTGTACTTTTGCTTGATAGTCTCGATCCATATTACCAGAAGGGAGCTTCATATTACCTACATCTTGGAATGTAGGCGCTTCGCCTAATAAATCGTCTGCACTAAGTTCAACGACTGGTAATTCACTTTCGTCAACAAATTTGTAAATGTATGGGAAAACTGATTTTAATTCTTCATTAAATGTACGAATAGTCAAACGATCAATTAGGTCGTTTTGAACTTCTTCAGGGATCATAACTTCTTCAGAATCTTCAAATGATTCTACAAATGCTTCGTAGTAAGAAGTTTTTTGTAATTTACTAATAGTATCTTTAATTTCTTCAATACGCTCTGCAACACGAACAGTGACATTTGCCATTGCTTCGCTTAGTTGTTCTTGACGACTAACATAACCTTTGAATTTTCTTAGGCCTGCTAGTTCTTCGCTCAGTCCGCAAATATGCTGACCAATATTATCATAAGGATTGCCACCGTGTGCGATATGTTCTGCTAAAGCACGAGCTCCGTTAATATGTCTAAAAGGATACTTAAACCTTTCTCCCTGACTATTTTCAATGTAGATGCTTTCTATATGCATTGTTCTACCAGCAGGTAATTCAACATTAATTGGCTGGCTGTGCTTGATAACTAGGCGTGTTTCACCTAAGTCTTGGTAACTCATTCTATTGTTACCGTAAAGTTTGTTTTCCATGATTGCGGGCATAATTGGCATTTCCTTACGTTTTGCCTGAAACTCGTAGTCTCGTTTATCTAAATTGCTTTTTCCAATGTTCTGAACATCGAAGTTCAACAGTCTGTCTTTGGCAAACTGTCTAAAACCTCTAATAAATTTAAAGGCTCTGTGTCTTGTTGTTTTGCTTTCGTCGTCAACTAGATCTCCACTGACTTGCATGACAATGCCGTCTTCTGGGTCTAGTGTTATAGCAATGGTGCCTAGTGCTTCGCCGTCTTCTTCGTATTCAAACTCAAAAAATCGGGCTCTAGGAATATCTTCCTTTTTGCTTAAAACTTCAGCGTTTTCGTCGCCAATATTGATGTTCTTAAATCGGGTCTGTATTTTACCGTACAGGTCCTTGGCAATTTTGTTTAAATTTGAGTCCATGTTATATTTATCACAATCCTGAAACGAATATTGGTAGCGGGGGTTCCCAATCGTCGCCAAATTCGTCGTCTACGCTCATTATTTCGAACACTTTTGGATCCCAGTCTGCTAATACTACACTCATTCTTATGACTAGTAATAGTGCAGCTACTAGATCGTCGTGTTGCCCTTCTTTAGCTTTAAAACTAATGCCCTGGGCAATGTATGTTTTGAGCTCGCTAATCAGCGTTCGACTGTTAATCTTCATCTTATTTTCTTCTATAAGATATTTTAGTCTAGCACATGCAGCAATTTTTGTTCCGTGGGTTGTGTTAAATCCTTTACGAAATTTGCGTACATGTCCTTTTCTTTGCGGTTCGCTTACAAACATTCCTGGAAAGGTTTCTTCTCCTAAGTCCTGAATTACAACTAATGCAGCTTCGCCAACTGTGTTATTTTCAACACTCCAGTATATGCTATTTCCGTTATCTACTCCAATTTCATCTTGGATGTATTTTAGCACATCTCTAAAAATCTTAACCTGTCCTTGTATTTGTGTTAAGTTGTGTTGCCATTCAGCTACTTGTATAAAACTAGGTAGCTCAAAAACTTGAATACCTGCATAGTCGCCACCTGTGCCCAGACTAGGATCTAATGCAGCTAGATAAAGCATGCCTGGTGTTGGTTTTTTGAACCAACGAACTTGACCCATCTTAAAGATAGGATCTCTACCAACCATATCAATGAGTTTCAATGAGCTAATAAGTGTTTCGTCAAATACCAAGAATTCGCAACCATACTCACGACGGAAACGCTCTTCGCCAATACGGCCAAGTTCTTCACGTTTCCAGTCTTCGTCACGATCTGGGTGCTCGAACCATTCTGCTTTAAAGCCGTGGAATCCGTTTCTGCCTAATCCATCTTCCCTGGTATTGCCGTAATCGTCAAACATGTCTTGACTTTCTTTCCAGATATTAGCAAATGTATCTTCGTCACTGTTTGGTGTACTAGTAATAATAGCCTTACCACCAGTTGCCAGTGTTGGTGAGATAGAAGTCCAGAACTCTTGAGCGATATTAGGTTGCACAAACGCAAACTCGTCACAGTAGAGAAGTGATATAGACATACCACGACCAGTTGTACCTGTTGTTGTTTGACTTACAATACGACTTCCGTTATCGAACTCAATACTGCCTTTGTTATAACTAACAACACCGCATCGTACATAATCAGGACATAGTTCGTAACCATAGCGAATACGTTGCATAATTTCCTGAGCACCTGTATATTTGTGCGCGGCAACTAAGACTGTTTGATCTGGATGAAACATTGCATACCATAACAAATAACCAGCGGCACATGTAGTCTTACCGCTTTGTCGTGGCATCATGTTAATATTAAAACGATAATCGTGATAGCTATGCAGTAGTCTGTTTTGATATTCAAAAGGTTCAAATTTCATCTTACCTTTTGTTGGATGTTGTATGTGAAAAAAGTTTTTGACAAAGTGCATATATCCTTCAACAGGGTCAGCACACATTAGCAAGTCTTGAACTTGCGATTCTGTAAACTTTTCTTGTTTATGTGCCTTTTTAACTAAGACACCGTCTAATGATTTTGCCATAACTTTATTTACATAAAAAAAGGGCTCCAAAGAGCCCTTTTTGACAGTGAAGTTTTATTAGCCAGCTGCGCCGCCCGCACTTGTCGAATCGTTATATCCTTGACGAATTAAATCTTGGCTTGCTTTTGGTAAAGGTCTGCCAAACTTATCTTTTAATTCTGCGTCGCTTGGACCTTGACTGTAGAATCTAGGCTGTACATTGCTTGCTGCAGCAGGTTGCGGTCTTACTGGATCTTTAACTACGTAAATTCCGCACCATTTAAATTTCTTAAGCCCTTGTTTTTTAGCCTGTGCGTATGCTTGCGAAAACGTTGCAGCTTCAATAGTTGGTATTTGATTTGGATTTGCTGGAACTGGAGCAAAATCTCCTTGCACACCACCTGATGTACCGTCAGCAGGCGCAGCATCTGTATTGCTGGCTGCATTTGCCATTGCCACTGCAGCATCATCGGGGGCTTCTTGAATTGCTTCTAGTTTAAGCTGTAGCTCACGAATTTGATCTGATAATGTGCTCATATTAGTTTCCTTTAATTGCTTGATATTTTTCTGATAATTTAGCAATTAAAGATTCGCGCATAGGATTGCCGCCGCCATTAACTTTAGGTGCTTCTTTACCTTTACTGAACAGGTCGTCGCCTGTTGGTGTTACTGCGGCTACATCTGCTACTTGCGGATTAGGTTCGTTGTCAAAAGTTTCGTCTGCACCGATGCCAACTAACACGTCGTCTGAATCTTTACTATCAGAGCTTTCAATGTTGCGTAAAATATCAATTAAATCTTTAATTCCGCCTGCGCCTGAACCATTCATGCTAACGTTCATAGTTACGCTATCGCTTTGTTTAGGAGGACTCATGGCGCCCATCATACCGCCACATTCTCCGGTTAATAATTCGCCATCATTAGGCATCTTGCTAGGTTCCATTGGACCGTCACCACATTCTGGTAGTTCGGGTTCGCTTGGCGGAGCCATTACTCCTTGTCCAGATTCTTCTATAGTTTTTATTTTTGCTAACAAGTCATAAAAGTTCATTATTTTACTCCAACAGTTTTGGCTGTTGGCTTTTTAACTTTCGTACTGCCAACCGGGCTCTTTGAATTAATTTTATTGCCATCTGTAGCTGCAGATTCGCTTGTAGGCGAACTCTTAGCTAGAATAGCATCATTAACACCTGTATATTGCTCAAGTGTGCGTTTATCTTTTGTTAGTGATTTTAACAAACTCATTTTTTGTTTTTCACCAACTAGTTTTTGTCCTTCTGACGAAGCATCATAATCTTTACCTAACAACGCTTCTCCTGATTTTTCATCATTGGCATGGTTAAGTGCAATTTCAGCTTCTTCCATTGGTGTACGTACTTTTACACTCTCTAATGTGCAACGGCATTTATCTGCAATTAAGGCACGTACTGTTGCACTATTTGTTGGGTAAGCAGTGCATACATCAAAAATTGTAACGTTTGTGTTTTTGTGATTTGGAAAATCTGCGTGTGTTTCTGCAATTGGCAAACGCTTGCCAGCAGAGCAACTTTCTACTTTATACGGTGCCAGAGCTAATTTAATAGCATCAGCAGCGTTTTTATAATCTCCAGCAAGTTTTACTTTAAATTCGTAAACTTTCTTGCTTTCTGTTAGGTATTCTGTAAATGATCTCATAGCATTATCCTGATACATTATTTATTCATATTTTTAAGTTTTTCAATAAGGCTATTACGATCTGATATAATTACCCCGTCGCCACTTAGGTTGATTCCATGATCCTCGCCTCCGGCAGCATCTTGATCTAACTTTTGTTTTTTGAGCTGTAACTCAATCATTTTAAGTTTTTTATCAATTTTAGCCGCTTTAGCATCAATCGCGTTTTTAAGTGCTGCTTGTGCTACTTCAAATATACGTCCGCTGTAACGTGCTTCTACGTTCATGCCTAAGTCCATTAAATCGTCATAAGCATCTGTGGCACGTTGAGCTAGTGCATCAAATTCTGCGTCGCTGGCATCGCCAAGCCCTTTGACCTGCGGCAAAGCAGAGCTAATTTTATCAAATTCGCTTATATCCCTGAGTAAAGGCTGAGGTTTTGCAACTTCGGCTTTTGCCTGCTTTTTTTCCTCGTCTTTTATTATTTTCTTGCTTTCAGGAAGGTTTAATAATTCTTCAAGTTTTTTGGTCATACTTTACTTATGCTTGACTAAACATATCATTTTCGTTAATGATGCGGAATTTGATTCCTTGCTGTCGACACCAAATATTAGCTGCTGCCCACTTGGCCTGATTTTTTACATATTGCGCTTGGTTGTATTTGTTCTTACCTACTCGCTCTAGTATAGTTTGACTAGCTGGTTTTATTTCAATCAATTCCACATGCATCTTGCTATATTTGTCTACATATTGTATGAAAAAGTCTGGAACATAGACTGTTTGCCTACCAGTGAGCGGGTCTCTATAGGGTATTTGTATTGCTTCGCTGGCCCATTTTTGAACACTTTCGTTTGTGTCGCAGAACTTCATGAAACTAAATTCCCAGCTGCTACGATATGTTGGACTTTTTGTTCCAACATACTTTTCTGGGTGCTTCATTGTGAATTTTCCACGAGCAAATTTTGTAGCCATTATACTAGAATATTTCTACTTTCGTAAGGATCTTCTACAGACGCTACACGATATCCAAGCACACTGGTCTTTTCTCTATAGGCGTTTAGTACCTGTGCGACCACTTGGCTTAACTGAACATCAGTTAGTGTTCTTAGCGTATCGATTAGTTGAAACACGTCAACATTATCTTCCTTAGCTTGATTCAATAGAACAATACTTGTGCTTCTTGCACTTTCTTTATCGAAGCCATTCTTTTCAAAAAAACCTACAACAGCATCAATTTGATTGCTGGGGAAAGAAATTTGATTTACATAAAATTTGTCAAAGAATTGTCCAACTTCAACGGAGGAATTTTCAGAATTAGTTAAAGGTAAATTTCCTGCCATGTTATCTTCCTATTTGAGATTGAGATGCTACAACAGTTTGTTTATCAGTGGTTGTAGAAACTGGAAAACTAAATCCTTGAAGCCCGCCAGTATTTGATGATGCGGATTGACTGGTTAGGGATTTAATATTACCTACGTTTTGATTTTCTTTAGTATTCTGATATGTGTTTAATTGTTTTGACACAGTATCATATATCTGAGAACCTTCTAGGTTAGCCCTTTCGTTAAACGATGGGCCTTGTTGTGTAGTACCGTCACCACTTTGTAAACTGCTAGGAGTTTGGTCATAGTGTTCAAAACCAAACCCTTCTGGATCACCTTTAGTTACTTCTCCTAGTCCGTAGGCCACTGCTTCATAAGAGATATTCATAGTGAAGTCGTGTATACCTGCTTGTGTTGAATCTAGTTTATTATGATTAAAGCTATTAATTATAGGATTAACTAAAGTATAGCTAACATACTCGTGTCTAGCCATTTGATAGATAGTGATGTAGTTAAAGAAAGGATTAGTACTGCTGTTATCTAAACCATATGGTGTTGTGATAAAATTTGAGTTACGTGTTGCGTTTCTTCTATATGCGCCAGGTGTTGCAGCACTTGTCGGGTCTGCATAGTAGTAACTATAATAATTTTGCCACAGCTGATTAATTAGGCCCATGTTATCGTCATGGAAGGTAATACTCACTGGATCATACTTGTGCGTTGTCTGCACAACTTTTTTTCTATTATACTGATTTAAACTTTCTGTAGTTACTTTGTATTGAGGCAAATCAACTGCTTTAACTAAGACATTGATTTCGTTTTTATAACGCTCAACTAAGTCAATGTTCTTTAGAGCAGAAGGATTAATGTTAAACGCTACATGAAATAAAAATTTGTGTTTTGGCGCCAACCTAAATTGGTCGTCGGAAAACACACGAGCAGCATGTTGATAATCCTTTAGCGTAACATTGCTAGGAGAGTATAAAAAATTGTTAGGAGTAAATGCCATACAAATATTTATCAGTAGGTATTAACTGAGTAGTTAATGATTAGCCATAAAAAAGGCCTACTAAGTAGGCCAATTTTATTATCTTGCGCCTGATGCTGTTGCAGCAGTTCCAACACGTCTTGATGTTGGTGCACTTGCGCCACCACTTGTTTGGATACAGTTATCTGGTTGAATTGTTAAATCAATAGTTAACATTTCTTGATTACCGTAACCTAGTGTGTTGTAGTTTGCTTGACGAACATAGCAACCATAACATTCCCATGTTTCGAGAACGTTTGGTGTCTGTGCGCCATTACCACCGTCTAGCATTTCAACACGCATTAAGAACTTGTAGTCGCCGCCTGAAGCTGCACTTGACTGTTCGAAGAAGTCAAACTGCTTTTGCATTTGCTCGCCAACTAACTTAGATACTTGTCCAGTTACATCGTCACGTAGTTTAACTGTAACTTCGTTCCAAGTTGGACGTCCTGCATAGTTAATTGTTGAGTTATACACTTGAATCTTCTGATTTTCAAAACTAACTGTCGGTCTTGCAGCATCTTGGACCTGCTTTGTTAGTTCTGTTGTTGGTGTTGAAATACCAAAGTTTTCAAACATCACTCTAAAGCGATACTTGAGCTTGGGCATTAACATACCCTGAGCACTGGCTGATTGATCAGTTGCTAAAGGTACTGTAAATTTTGATAAACTTGCGATTGCCATTTTATATGCTCCGTTGTTATTATGCTAGGCCCTTGATCTCGCCAGTATTCTTCAAGCGTAGTGGAATGTAGATAAATTCAACTGCTTTAACTGGTTCAATCGCAACGTCTAGGTAAAGTTCATTACGATCTATTCTTGCAGGTGTGTTGTTACTAGTGTCGCAAACTACAATGTAGTCGTATAGAGCACGTTGTCCAACTAACTCTAGTAGTAGACTTTCAACAGCACCTTTTAGTTCGTCGCGTGTTACTTTGTCGTTTGGTTCAAACACATATGGCTTAGCCAATAGAGAGAATTGACGGCGTAGATAAACCACTAAACGTGCTACGTTGATACGATCCAATGCACTGGCGTTTTTAGCACGAGTATATTGTCCGTAGTTTACAAGACCTGTTCCTGTAATAAATGTAATTGGATTGATTTTGCTATCAGCTAGGGTATCGCGTTGTCCAGTGTTTAGTGATACTGACTGGAATTCGCCCTCGCTGGTAATATAACCAACTGCTGTTGCATTTGTGATTCCACCACGGCGTGTACCTGCTGGTGCAAACCAAGGATAACTTACTTGGTCGTTCAATGCAATAGTGCGCAGTATCATGTGACTTGGAGGAACAACAATGTTGTTTCCTGTGTTGTCGCTTGTAAAGCCCCATGGATAGAAAATACCTAAGTATTCATCACTGCTTACTAAGCCCTGGTCGTTATCTTCAACTGCTCCTGCTACGTTTTTACCCCAGTTATTAAGGCTTGTTGCATCTGGTGTTAAACGTGCTGGTGTGTCGCCAACGATAAATGCTGTTAGTCCGCGATCGTAGTTTAGACTTAATAACTCGCCAATTAGTTCAGGATATCCTGGGCAAGCTAATAAGTTAAACACACGGCTTTCTTCATCACGTATTTGTTGGTTACTATTAACTAATTTTTGTAAGGCCTGTACAACAACTTTACGCTGTGCTTTGCGTCCAAATGTTCCAGCACCGTTTTCTTGGTTACCGCTTTCTGTAACCCAACGGTTAGCATAGTAACTGCCCATGCTTGCACCGTCTTGACGATTGTTGTCTGCTGTTACATCTACGTAATTGTGTACAAACTTCTTAACGTTAAAGCCTGAACGACGTAGGTTCCATAACAACATGCCTCTTGGGTAGAGTGCAGGATCTGGAGCATCAAAGTCTAAGAAGTCACTGGCTAGTAACTCTGCAATAGTAGATGCTTCGCTCTTATCTCCGCTTGTTGCCCAACGAGCATCAGCAAAAATAATACCTTCTTCTGTTGTTTGATCACTGTTGTCTACAGCAATCCACTTGCCTAAGTCCTTGTTGTACTTGTAAAGACTTGGATAGTTCTCTAAGTCGCTAGTGTCAACCCACAAGTCGCCAGTTACTAATGATGTTCCGTCGCTTTGTGTTTTTGGTTTTGTTGCGCTTACAATTGGACCTGCAGGATCAGTTTTATCTTCTGCTACTGCTGTGTAGAAAGGCGAAGTAGTTGTACTTGTTCCAGTACCGTCGTATTGGTAACCAACCCATGTTTCTCCGTTGTGTACAAGGATGTCTACTTCATCAACCATTGAGTTGTACCATAAACGACCGTCTTCTGCTTCGGTAGTCGGTGCATCTGCGCTAGTAGAAATAGCTGGGTAAGGGCTCCACAATGTAGCAACAAAATCATGTGCGCTGTCAATATCAGTGTAGAAGTTTACTGTACCTTGTCCTACGCCATTTACATCAACAGTATACGGTGTGAATAAGTCTTCAATTGCGCTACCTGTTGAATCAACAAAGTGGATATCGCCACCGTCGTTGTGTCTAATTACCACTGCACCAGAAGTTGTTTTAGAAACAGTTACACGGCTAGTGATTGGACTGCTGTTAAATGTAGCATCTCCAAGTTTAGCTGATAGTGCAGCAACAAATGCGTCGATACCGCCTGATCCAGTAAATTCTACTGTTAGAGCATCTGATAGGGTTGACTTGCCTTTAACTGTTTCTTGAATAGTAAATTGGTTGCTGCCTGCTGTACTAAATCCTGCAAAGCTAGTTCCTGATGTAATTTCAGTTGCACCTGCTGTTCTGCGAGCATAGATTTTAAAATCTGCACTGGCTGGATTGTCTTGTGCGTTTAGTGCTTCTGTGTTGTTTGTCTTTACATAAAGTGCGCTTTGTGTTAGGTTAATACCGCCGCCTGTTGGGTCTAAACCTTTAAGTGCTTCTGCGTTTGAACCAAATAGCGGAGCAGACTTTTCTGTCCAGCTAGCGGTAGTAGAGTTGTAAACTTTAACTCTCCAGCGAGCGCCTAAGTTTGGCTCAGTAGTTTTAACCCAAACAGAACCTGTTGGGTAACCTTGTACACTTGAACCATTGTCTGAGCGTTTAAATGTTGGAACTGTGTAGTGCGGGCTGATTTGTAATGTTGGTGCAATGAATGTTCCGGTACTGGCCCATGCACCTGTTCCGTCTGGAACTAATTTTAATTTTTCAACTGCTGTTCCGCTTACACTGAAGTTTTCACCTGCTGTGTATAATTCTAAACGTCCGTTGATGATAGCTGCTGAAATGCCTCTAGCATCAGTTTCGTCACCACCGCCTTGATTAATTGTGTTGATATCAGTAACTAAACTAGTAAGTGATGTGTGACCAGTATAGTTGTTTGTGTTACCATCTACAGTAATTGATAGAGTGTCGCCAACTAGTAGTGCATCAGGAGTTGCTAAACTTTGTGCTGCTGGCCAGCTCTTGATCCAATTTGATGAACCAACTGCTACCCAAGTGCCCGATGCAAGACCTGCTGTACCGGTGTTGCCCTTCTTAAAGAACAATGTATAAACTGCTTCTTCTAACACAAGGGCATAATCGCCAACTGCACCAATTCTTGATTTTGGGGCGCCTGCGTCGATGTCATTAGCGTCTGAAATAACATAAGGAATTCTGTTACTAAAACTTTGACCGCCTGTTACTGTTGCTTCAGAACTGTTCCACTGGAATATACCAAAGTTTGTGCTGCTGGTGTCAAACCATAATGTGCCGTCTTCTGGCTTGCCTGCTGGTGCTTCTGAACTTGCATCCAACTGCCCTAAGTCAACATCTGCACGGACAACATACGCACGGTTGCTTACACCTAAATAACTATAAGCTGCTTGTAATCCATATTCGTTTTGTTCGCCAGCATGAATCGGGTTGTTGTTAGCGTCAGTTTTAAATACTGGCGTACCAAATGTGTCTGACAAGTCTTTCTGACTGGTCATTAAAAATACTTTACCTGCGTTTGCAACAGTTGTGCCAGGTGCAGTTCCTGTGCCTGAACCATTTGGTTTGTCCTGTTCAGACGTTACAATAATTAAAGGTGTTGTGCCAGGTGCAGCGGAGGTGTAGAAACTCTCGTCTATTACTGTTACACTTACGCCTGGTGAATTAAGTTGAGCCATCGTATGATCTCCATGAATACAATTCTAATTGTATTTAGTGTATTTTGGCTTTTTATCCTGCTTATCTACCTAGAAAAAGGTTCTAAAAAGGCTTAAATATTTGTATGAGACCACTATGTTCGTGCGGAAGACATCCTGTAGCTATCAATTACTACAAAGAAGGAAAAGCATTTTATAGAAAACGCTGCGGCTATTGCTTACGCGGTATAACTGCACCTAGATGGCAAAGTGCGGGCTATAAAATGAAAAACACCTGCGATAAATGCGGTTTTAAAACCACACATAAAGAGGTGTTTAATGTATTTCACGTTGACGGCGATTTAAACAACTGCCGTCATACAAACCTTAAGACTGTGTGTGCTAATTGCCAACGAGTCCTGCATAAAGAGGGCGTTCGTTGGCGTCAAGGGGATCTGACACCAGATCTCTAATCTTAGCATACAAATCATCTATGCTACCGTCATTTTCTAAAATGGCGTCAAAGTCTGTTCCAACCCATGCGGTTTCGCTGGCATGTATACCAGCTTTTTCTAGTCTAGCCTTGCTAGTTGACCAAGTAAAGTTTTGTACTTCGCCTTTGTTAACGCTCAATGCCCACTCGTACCATTCAGGCAATTCCCCGCGTCGTACCCAGACTATAGTTCCGCCTGCGTCACGTATAGATTTAATTTCGTTAGGAAAACGACAGTCGCTAATAACAATGTCGTCCTGACTATTGCGTAATTTGTTTTCTAAGCTGGCAATCCAAATATCGTCGTGGAAACCTCTGCGGCAAACTTCAGTACCCCAGAGTTGAAGCATTAAACGAGGAGTAAGATTGGGCATGTTTAGACGCTCTGCCCACCACGTGTCCACTTGCTCGCGCCATTCTCGAGCTTGCTTGGTACGCCCTTCTAACAGGGTACGGTCCCAGCCAAATACTTGTGCTACAGCGTCTTTAAGGCTGTTAGCAAAACTTTCTCTTCTAAATCCGTGAAAATTAACTAGATAGTCGGCAACTGTATCTTTGCCTGAACCAATAAATCCGCATACACCAATAATCATAGAGTTCTCCTAACCAACTCTAGTATATAACGGTTTTACTACAAGGTCAAGAGATTTTTAACCAATTACAAATGTAAGAGGAGTTCCGCCCGGAACCATATCGTTGATTTCTTTTTCTAAGCGTTCAATTTCTTGGTTGCCTGCTGTCTGGAGTGCTGTTCCATTAAGTTGGATTCCAGAGCCGCCTGGGCCAGCTATACTTGCAAATTTACTACGTGCTTCACCTAGCATTAGTTTACATACTGCTAATGTATAATCGTATAACCACTGTTTTGCATATATGTCTTGCAGAAGTATAAAATCAGGACGGTAGTTGTGTGTCCTTAATAAAACTTGTTCGCCTTGTGCAAAAGGACGTTGCAGTATTGTAAGTATGTGATTACTTTGACGCCATTTAAATTCTATGTATGCACCAAACATGCGTCCTACTAGTTTTTGATATCCAGCAAACATTTCGTATGTTGCTAGACCTCCCATCATACTACCGGTTAACAGGTAACTGTTTGTGTACGCCAAGTTGAACGGCTCGAACAATGTTCCGCCTGCACCTAAACCGCTACGACTGCCTACTGCACGTCTAAAGATACTCTGAACTTCGATAACTTCATCTGGCAAGCGATACTCGTTAACGTCCTGCATTAACTCAAGAAACATATAACTTTCTTCAACTGCGTTACTACTACGCTGACGAAACTTTGCTAATGCGCGATCTAGTGCAGTTTCGTAGTGTTTAGGGTCTAATTCAACTTCAACCATGCCGTCACCCAGCATGTTTCGAACATAATCGAATACCTTATTACGCTCTAATGTGCTGTCAGAAAGTCCAGGATCTTGTGGGTAAATATCTGCCATTTTCAGTTCTCCTAGTATATTTAGCTAGCGATAAATATCAATATGCCACGATTATCCTTATACAAGCCCGAACGTGGGCAAGACTACAAATTTATGGATCGCCAGATTTCTGAAATGTTTCAGCTTGGCGGTACCGACTTATATCTGCACAAATATCTAGGGCCTAAGTTAAAAGACGAAGGAACTGCGGATCAGCCTGTGTACGATGCTGTTAAAGAAACAAATATTCAAGATTTACTATTTTTAGAAAATCGTGATAGAAAATACAGCGAAGAAATTTACAAGATACGAGGAATTTACAATGTGCAGAACATCGATTTTAATTTAAGTCAGTTCGGCATGTTTATTGACAATGATATGATTTATATGACTGTTCATATAAATGACTTTATCAAATATATTGGACGTAAGCCACTTAGCGGAGATGTTATAGAGCTACCGCACTTGCGAGATCAGTTTGCCTTGAACGATTATGATATTGCTCTTCCACGATACTATGTGATAGAAGATGTTGGTCGTGCCAGTGAAGGTTTTAGTGCTACATGGTATCCACATTTATATAGATTACGTTGCAAGAAGTTATTAGATGCACAACAATTTGCAGACATTTTAGATAAGCCAGCAGTTGATGCTAACGGCAATCCTAGTGACCAAACACTACGCGAATTGTTAAGTATGCGTACTAAAGAACTAGAGATTAACGATTCAATCATTCAACAGGCAGAAGCAGACAGTCCTAAGAGCGGTTATGAAACTAGACAGTTTTATACGTTAGCCGTTGACGAAAAAGGTAAAACTGTACTCAACACATCTGACACTAGCGAGCTTGATGCATCTATTACATCAGTTACTGCATTAGAAAGTAACGCCAGACCAGTAAGAACAGGATACACTGGCTACCTTGTTGGAGACGGATTCCCGCAAAACGGTTATGATTTTGGTCACGGCATACAGTTTCCAGACAATCCAGGACCAGATGATTTCTTTCTCCGTACAGACTTTATGCCTAACAGGTTATTTAGATTCGACGGTATACGTTGGGTCAAAGTAGAAGATGCTGTTCGAATGAATATGACAAACAATGACAGTCGACAAACATTAAAGACTGGATTTATTAACAATACAACATACATCTACAACCAAGCTGTTGCGATTGATTGGGTCAAGTTAGATGTTGGAGACTTTAGTTTTGACACTAACATTGATTATCCGCAGACAGCACTATACCTTGTTTTAAAATTAGAAACAACAGAGGTTGCATTTACTATAGCAGATCACGCTGGCATTATCAGCAATGTTGGTGGTAAGATTCATATTACCTTACCAATAATTGATACTGAACAACAGATTATTCCTTACACTGGCACTTGGAAACTTAGCCTATGTAATAATCGAGAAGCACAGCGCCAGAGCTTGAGTAAGGCACTTAGACCAAAGGCAGATTTATAATGCAATTTTTTTATGACGGACAAATTAGACGTTACCTAACACAAACAATTCGTGTGTTAAGTAATTTTACAGTTAGATACGGCGATGGCACACTAGTTCGTGTACCAGTTATGTATGGCGATGCAGATAGACAAGCTGCAAATATAGTTCGTCAAAATAGTGAAAATAAAATTAATAGCGTTCCACGAATTGCTGTTTATATTTCAGGACTAGATTTAGATACAAACAGATTAAGCGATGCTACATTTGTAGGCAAAGTTCATGTGCGAGAGCGCGAGATTAATGATAGCGACCCATCTAATCCAGTTTATACTGCTGGACAAGGTCGCAATTATACTGTCGAAAGACTAATGCCAACACCGTTTAAACTTACAATGAAGTGTGACATATGGACAGCCAATACTGAACAAAAATTGCAGTTACTTGAACAAATTTTAGTTTTGTTTAACCCTAGTTTAGAATTACAAACAACCGACAACTATATTGATTGGACCAGTTTAACAACATTAAATTTAACACAAACAACATGGTCAAGTAGAACTGTTCCTGTCGGCAATGACACACCTATTGACATTGCAACATTACAATTAGAAACACCTATATGGATCAGTCCTCCAGTTAAGGTCAAACACTTAGGTGTTATTACAAAAATTATTACTAGTCTTTATGACGGCGCAACTAATTATAATAACAATTACATCGAAGGACTAGGTCAACCTTTAGCCGGCCCAGAGACTGTGATGGGAGAGTTACTAACACGTGAAGTAGTAACAATAACCGATTACAATGTACAAGTTTACAACGGTCAGGCTATACTTCTGCACAAGTCAGAAAGTAGCGTTCCGAGAGAACCTACATTGGATATTCCAGTTAGACAAGGAACTCCAATAGAGTGGCAAAGCATTTTTGACAAATATCCTGGAAAGTATATTGCAGGATCTAGTGCAATGTATCTAACACAACCAAACGGTACAGAAATTGTAGGCACTATTGCAGTCAGTCCGCTTGATCCTACTATACTACAGATTTCATGGGATTCAGATACACTGAACACAAATACAGGCATAGACAGTGACGGTAATTTAGATACAGATGCGGGCTATGGCACTAATAATTTACGCTCATCTAGTCCTGGAACATTTGATGCTATCATAAATCCACTGACATATAATCCAGAGTCTCCAGGACCTGGTACAAGATACCTAATAGTAGAAGATATTGGTAACGAAGCAAACGATCAGCCTGCTGCGGCATGGGGTAATTTAGTAGCAGTGGCTAACGACATTATTGAGTTCAACGGAACAATTTGGTATTCTATCTTTAATTCAACTCAGGAATCTGATACACTCATCTATCAAACGAATATATACACTGGAGTCCAGTATGTGTGGAACGGTGTTTATTGGGCAAAATCGTTCGAAGGTGAGTATAGGTCAGGTGAATGGAGAATAGAACTGTAACAGATCGTATTGTTTGTAGCGGAGCATTGTTCTACGCTAAAGAAACACGACGAGTTTTACTGTTACAGAAATCACATGGCAAGCACACTGGTACATGGGGATTAGTTGGCGGAACTAATCTTCAAAATGAAAATCCTTGGCAAGGCCTTCAGCGTGAAATCGTAGAAGAAATTGGATTTACGCCTGACATTAGAAAAACTATCCCTTTAGAAACGTTTGTTTCAAACGATAAAGTATTCAACTTTCACACCTACTTGTGTGTTATAGAGAACGAATTTCTTCCAAAACTTAGTGAAGAGCATATTGCCTTTGCATGGGCAGATATTGACTATGCTCCAAAACCGTTGCATCAAGGATTGCGCAATAGTTTTTCTAACAAAACTATTCGCTCAAAACTACAAACAATTTTTGATTTAGTAGACTTAATTTAAAATGATTAAAAAAGCAGAATGCTGGTTGTTTCCAACTATTATAAATGTTTACAATTTGTTAGACAGCGTCAACTTAGACGAAATCAATAATAATATTGAAGAAACTGAACTGGTTAACACATATCACAAGCTGTTTAACGGTAAAGGGTTAAGAAGTAATTCTTCTCAGTTTTTAGATTCTAATTTAAGTCTTAAAACTGCCATACAAGAATGTGTAGATTCATATAACGACCAACTAGGATTATATCCTTGCGAAGTAACGTATAGTTGGTGTAATATATACAGAGACGGTAGCACTATCAAACCTCACAGACACGAACTTAGTTTGATAAGCGGTGTCTTTTACAGCAAGGCCGACGACAACGCAGGTGAATTAATTTTTGATAATCCGTGTCAACCTTTTAAAGTTAATGAGATTTCAACAAGATTAACTGAATATAACAGGCAAGCCTTTAGCTTTAAAGTGTCCTTAGGAGATCTAATATTATTTCCTAGCTGGATGATGCACTATACTGAAAATAATTTTTCTAGCCAAAGATACGTGGTTAGTTTTGATACGGGATTAAAAAAATGAGTTGGATCATCAAAGATTTGAATTACACAAACGAAGCATTTGTCTATGCATCGAATGTTCTTACAGACGAAGAAATTAAATTAGTAGAGTCGCTGGCTGGCAAAAGTACTATGCAAGGCAACGGCGAGTTAGAAAACGGAATCTCAGATGAAGACATAAGAAAAAACAAAATTTCTTGGTTAGAAGTTAATGATGAATCTAAAGATCTTTATTTAAAAATTTCAAATATTGCTCAACAACTCAACGATAGATTCTACAGATATGACTTAATAGAGATGGAGGATCTTCAATATGCAGAATACCACTCTGACACACAAGGATATTATAAACCACATAGTGACGACGGGTACAAGTTTAATCTTTTTAGAAAAATGAGTCTTAGTATTCAGCTTTCAGACGAATCAGACTATCAAGGCGGTGAGTTGTTGTTCTATCGTTTTTCAACAAAAGATCCAATAGTTGCACCTAAAAGCAAAGGTACACTTATTCTGTTTCCTAGTTATGTAGTGCATGAAGTAGCACCAGTAACGCAAGGAATCAGAAAAAGTTTAGTCTCGTGGATATCCGGGCCAAGGTTTAGATGACACACTACATTGATTCGCATTTTCCTACTATGGTCTATTACTCAGACCTTAACTGTATGGATAAGTTACCAATTTACGAATACCTTACTTTTGAAATTTTTAAAGAAATTGAAAAAGATCCGCATCCGTTTGGCGAAAGTAGTTTGCAAACTTCTTTCTGGCATAACAGCTACGGCCATTTATATAAAGATGTTAGGTTTTTAGATTTATGCTCAACTGTTATTAAACAGGCTGTAGTATTTTCCGAAGTACTAGGTTATACTGGTATAAAAGAAAATCAATTAGCATTTACCAACATGTGGCTAAACTTAATTGGTCCGTACGACTACCATGCACAACACATTCATAGTACAATTGGCAGGGCCGCTATAAGCGGAGTGTTTTATGTTGATGCACCACCGGGGGCAAAAATATGTTTTGGTTCTCCGTATAGAGATGCATATGAACCAGTCAAACCTTGGCAGCATAACCCAACAAATTACTCTAAAGTATCTTACGATTGTGTTCCTGGAAGAATAGTCATGTTTAAGTCAAACGTATACCACGGATACGATAGCCATAAACAATCTAAAAATAAAATAAGTATTCCTTTTAATCTATCAATAGACTCTTATGCCAGTTGAATATTTTTTTCCAACACCAATATATTTTTCTATGGTGAAAAACTTAGATCTTATTCAACAAGAAATGTCTAACTACGTATCTAATTTAGACAGAGGTGCAAATCTTGCCAACCCTTGGGGTGATACCGTTCAGACTACTTTCAAATATGGAAATTACGAACACGTCTTATCTAGTACACCGGCATTGTTGGAAGAAATAAAAAATCACTGCAACGAATTTTTAGTACGATTAAAACATTTTAATCTGAATGCACGTATTAAACAATCTTGGTGTAACTTTGGTGATCAAAATTCATTCCAGCATTATCACATACACGGTGACAGTGATATCTCCGGTGTGTATTACTATCAAACTTCGGGAGACGACGGAGATATTGTTTTTAGAAATCCTTCACTAGTTAACAGATTTCATAAACTGACTTATAACATTGACAATTCGGTAAACTACAAACCAGAAGTTGGCAAAATTATATTATTTCCAAGTTTTTTAGAACACGCCGTGTACAGCAATAATACTAGTCATCAACGAATTAGTGTATCTTTTAATATCTCATTAGACTACAATGAAAGAAAATTATAAAATTTTAAGAAATTTTTTTACGTTAGAAAAGTGTAAGGAAATGACTGAAAAACTTAATGAGTTAGTACAAAGGGGAATTTACAGAAATCCAGATCCTTTATGCACCTTAAGCCCAGCATTTTACGGAATTTTTAATGATGAGTTAGTTCAGATACAACAAAATATTGAAACAGAAATAAGTGAAGAATTATATCCTTGCTATTCATACGCAAGAATATATCAAGAAAATGATAGCCTTCCTCCCCACTCTGACAGACCAAGTTGTGAAATCAGTCTTACTTTAACATTAGATTATGAAAAATATAAATGGCCTTTTTGGATGATAGACCACGGACAAGCAGTAAGTGTTGAATTAGATATCGGTGATGTTTTACTTTATAAAGGCACAGAAGTTATGCACTTCAGACATCCTATGCAAGGACAGCAATATCAATACCAAGCATTCTTTCATTATGTAAGAAAACAAGGAAAATATCAAAATTACAAGTACGATTTAGATAAAACGTTACTAAGTTCTGCTGATGCAGAAGTACATAATTTTCCAGATTGGGCTAGCCATAAACCTGTGAAATGAGTTAAAACCAGTTATAAATAGACGCAATAAGGACATGCACATGAACAAAAGACCAGCTGAAATATACCATTTAGAAAACGTTCTAAGACAAGATACATTTAGTAATATTGTCGACGAGTTGAGAAAACCAATTTGGCAATATGGTAGAGTAACTAACCCCGATGCGTGGGACGAGGACACTACTATGTTTTGGCAAGCTGACCTTACTCTATACAACATGGTAGGGGATCAAGCGTTTTATGAAATTATTGATAAGTTAAATCAACTAGAACCTGAAACTAGAAAATACCAATTTAAGCTCTATAGTGCTATTGCCGGCGGAAAGACATTCGGTTTAGACGGTGGCATTCATACTGATAAGGAAGTTGAGTTTAACGACATGGGCGATGGTTTTATGACGTTCTGTTTGTTTCCTAACCAGGAATGGAATCCAGAATGGGGTGGAGAATTTCAATTTTTTGATGACAATGGAAATGTTATTGCAACCTACTACCCAATGCCTAACACATGTCTAGTCTTTGACAGTAATATACCCCACCGGGGCCTTGCACCTAACAGAGACTGTAAGAGACTTAGAACATATCTATCTTTTAAAACATTCGTAAGTAAAAAATGGTACTTGGACTAACAAACAATGATTATCAACCTGTTTTCTTTGCCAATATATAAGGTTAATATTTTAGATCAAATTGATACCTCTATTCTTGAAGAAAAATTACAGGCAGAATTTTCTCAGTCCTCAACTAGTGTTAGTGGGTTAGAAAAAAATGGCGGGATAAGCACCTACACTACTAACTGTAATCTACATCTAGAAGAATATGCAAACACTATATCAAATATTGTTTTGCACCATACTAACTTATATTGGAAAATATTAGATATTGACTCAAGACTAGAGCCTAGGATTGATCAATGTTGGTCAAATATACATTACAAAGATAGTCTTACTTTAGAACATTCTCACAGTTTATATCCTGTTGTTGGAACAGTATACATTAAAGCAGAAAAGAACGCAGGAAATTTAGTTCTAATAAATCCTATGGAATATGGATTAACTCATATGCCGTATGGAGTTCCTATTGAAAATAAAACAGAAACTTCTATTAAAGTTTCGACGGGCGATTTAGTACTATTTCCTGGTTGGGTTAGGCATAAAACAGAAGAAAATTGTTCTAATTCTTCTAGGATCGTAATGAGTTTTAATATTAATTATAGTGGAAAATATCTTTCTTCAAACAGTGACTATCTTGTGAATTATCGATCGCACACAAGCGAAATTGATCAATTACATAATAAAATTTTAAATTTAGAATACATTATTGATCATATGAAACGGAGTTTAAAAAGTGATTAACAAACCAAGAATGATGCACTTAGATGAAAGAGTGCTTCGTGTTTCTATGAAAGTTTACGACGAAAGAATGGCAATGTGTAAAAGCTGCTATGCTTACGATAGTAAAAATAACGGTACATGCAAAGTTGCAGGTACTCCAGTTTCTGCCAAGTGCGGGTTGAAAGCTGGTTCTTGCCCTATGGGGTTTTGGTCGTCTAACTATGACAGTTAAAATTGGTTTTTGTCCTTGGTTTGAAAAAAATATTCGAACTACGAATACAGCACTTAACTATTACGGTTGGGCGGACCTTGCCTATTTTGATTTAGAACCTTTAGACACATGGAATGATTCCACATCAAGATATCATCAGTGCCCAGCTTTTGTAAAGTATGTAAAAAACACATTTGTTCTCAGAAATACTGTAGACTTAGTTTTACATTGGGACAAGTATAACAAAGTAATAAGCACAAATTTACCTAGAGAAGCCGCTGACTCGTTAGTAAGAACGCACTGGGGAGACTTTGATGTTGACACGGGCAGACCTATTGTTGCTATTAGTAACAGTTTTGTTTTTGTAGCTGACCAGCCTGTTTATGTAGAATTCATTCCACCATTTAACCATATTGATGATTCTTGGAGACTTATTCCCGGAATGTTTAACATTTACTCTTGGCAGAGGCCAGTGCTTACTACTATCGAAATGTTAAAAGATGAAGTAATTTTAAAAAGAGGACAACCAATGGCTTACATTAGGTTTAGATCTGATGATCCTAGTGATAAGTTTGTTCTTAAAAAAATAGAAAGAACTGAAAAGTTAGAACATGCTGTTAACAGTTGTTTAACGTTAAAGCATTACATGCCTAAGCTCAGTTGGAAGATTCACAATACACTAAACAAATTAAGGCCAAAGCGATGGATGTAAGAACTGTCACAATACTAGGAGGGGGAACAAGTGGCTGGTTATCAGCTATTTTTTTTAAAAAAGTTTGGCCCTCTTTAGATATCACAGTTATTGAAGATCCTAAATTACCACCTATCATTGCCGGGGAAAGTTGTACTGCTCCATTTGTTGATCTCATCGATTTTCTTGGTATTAACACAGCCGACTGGATTAAAAAAGTAGATGCCTTTCCAAAATTGGGAGGTAAGTTTGTAGGTTGGGGGCCAAACAATTCTACATTTATACAACCTCTATTTTCTACATATAGAAATCGTTGGGATCATTACAATCCTGAGTTTGGGGACGACAACATTTTACTTAAAGGATTATTAGCGGCAAATATTCCCTTGCACAAAATCACAGTTGCAGGTGCATTATTAGAAAATAAACTTACTCCTTTTACACGCGACGGATTTGTCTCCAGGCCTATGTATCATTTTGATAGCAGAAAAAATGCAGAATATTTTAGAAACATAGGCTTATCACAAAACATAAAACTCATTTTATCAAGATATAAATCATCTATTAAAGATGATCAAGGAATAAAAAAGTTAATTTTAGAAGACCAAGAAGTTGAGTCTGACTTTTTTATTGATTGTAGTGGGTTCAATCAATTATTACTGAAAAAAGATTTAGATGTAAAATTTGAAGATTTTTCTCAATATTTTACAGCAACTAATGTTATTGCTTGGTGGGATAAATCAGAATTAAAACCGTATAGTAATATGATTGCTATGGATTACGGATGGCGTTTTAATATTGATTTGCAATCAAGAAGCGGTAATGGCTATATCTATGACGGGTCGTTATTAACTGTAGACCAAGCTGTAGAAGAAGTAGAACGCAAACTTGGTAAAACAGTTGATTTAGTAGCGAAAGCATCATGGAAACCTGAAATGGCGTTAAGACCCTGGCAGAAAAATGTTGTTGCTATTGGACTTAGTTCTGGATTTTTAGAACCCCTTGGATCAGGTGGTCATACTATGATAGCCATGATGTTAAAAATACTTTCTGAAACTTGGAGTCCTTATTACAAGACGCAAGATCGTGGTAGAGATCGGTTTAATTCTATGTACGAAGATATTGTCAACGACACCGTTGATTTTATTTCTTTGCATTACAGAAATGGAAGAGGCGATACAGAATTCTGGCGTAATCATTTATCAACAAATTCGATCCCAAAGTCTCTACAATCAAAATTAGATTTGGCAAAGCGTGGTAATTTTTATGACACAGGAGTTGCATATTCATTAGAAAATTATGCAGTTGTAATGCAAGCCTACAATTTATTCGATAAGAAAGACCTAACTAGTATTTTAAGTTACAAACAAAGTAATATTTTAGAAAGAATCACAACCGAATACTCCCAGTTAGAAAATGAAATAAATTCAATAATAAAAAACTGTTTATCTACAGCAGAATGGAAAAAACTCTATGATTAAAAAATTAACAATCCTCGGTGGCGGAACTAGCGGTTTAGTTAGCGCAATTATACTAAAGTCATTATACAGAAAACTTGATATAACAATAGTTAAATCATCTGACATTGGAATAATTGGTGTTGGGGAAGGATCTACTGAACATTGGAGTAGATTTATGCAGATAGCAGGTATTTCTGTTTATGAGTTACTACGTGAAACCGATGCTACATTTAAAACAGGAATTAAATTTGTTAACTGGAATGGTGATAATGATTATTATTTCCACAGTGTACACAGCGCATTTCTTAAAGAAACTCCTACAGGAATCTCTTACCCTTATCTTGGATTAATAGCTGAAGGCAGAACTCATCACGACTTAATTCCTGAAACTATACACAAGTCAATTCACCACGAACCGCTAGAAGGCACAGTTAATCAATTTCATTTTAATACAATGAAGTTGAATGATTTTTTAATTAAGCAATGCTTATCAAGAGAAATTAAAATAATAGATGACACAGTAGACGACGTTATCCTAGACGAAACCGGCCACGTATTAGAACTAGTTGGCAAGAAAGACAAATACCCTGCAGACTTTTTTATCGATTGCAGTGGATTTAAGAGAATAATTTCGTCTAAACTAGGAGCAAAGTGGATTAATTGTTCCGATTATTTGCCTATGAACTCAGCATTTGCCTTTCCAACAGAACGCAATGAAGAAATTATATCGCACACTCTTAGTACTGCAATGAGTTCTGGGTGGATGTGGAGAATTCCAACAACTGAAAGATTTGGAAACGGCTATGTCTACTGTGATAAATTTATATCCGATGATCAAGCTATACAAGAGGCTCAGTCTGTTTTTTCTAAACCTATAGAAATAGCAAAAACTTTTAAGTTTACCGCAGGGTATGTTGATAAATTTTGGATTAAAAATTGCGTTGCACTAGGACTTGCTGGTAGCTTTGTAGAACCCTTAGAAGCCAGTAGTATAGGAACATCCATTCAACAGGCCATAGGATTGGCTAATTCTTTGTTTAATTATCAAAGAAATGACCAGTCAATTATTGACAAGTATAATGACGAATTCGAAGCTGTGGCTAAAAACATTATAGACTTTGTCCAGTTACATTATATTACCAAGCGCGACGACACAGAGTTTTGGAAATATTGTAAGAATTTAAAACTCACTGAATTTAACGAAAAGACTTTGGGTAGTTTCAAACAAGCAGGAGTTAATCCAAATTTCTTTGCTAGACCTTATTTGTTATTTAGAGATGTAAATTGGTTGTTAGTGATGCATGGCTTGGGCATGTTGAACACAGCAAATATAAAAGATATTATGTCTAGACAAAACGACGATATCTTATATGCAGTGAAAGAACTAGAAAAAGATTTCAAACAATTTTTAAGCGAAAAGACTATGATTCCGCACAGAGAATGTTTGGAGATTTTAAAATCTAGAAATCCATTCACTGTTATCAATGTTTCCGAATAATGAACATTGAACATAAAGCATTTCCAAATTACGGTTATTCAATAGCCAATCTACCTAACGACATTCTTGTAAAAATTAAGCAAGAAGTTGCAGAGATTGAAAATACAATCGATACACACCAACGGATAGAACAAGGACTAGCGGGGCATTTACAGTATCAATTTTATTTAGATAGGTGCCAAACACTTGTTGAGTCGACTGTACTTGAGATGGCAGGCGAGTATCTGTTGGCATGGAACTATGAATCTGAAATACTTAGAAAATATCCAGCATTAAAAACAATATCGTTTAAACTGGATCCTATATGGGTTAATTTTCAAAAGAAAACTGAATACAATCCTTTACATGATCACACTGGTGTTTTTAGTTTTGTCATTTGGGTGAATATTCCGTATGATCTAAAAGCAGAGATGGAAGTGCCCTGTGTTGCTAGTTCTAACTCGCCGTTGGCAACGACATTTAATTTTGTTTATACAAATATTTTTGGTGAAATTACTATGTTACCTTTTTTTGCAGAAAGCAAATATGAAGGAACCATATTATTTTTTCCATCTCAATTAAAACATTTGGTGTACCCGTTTTTGACCTCAGATAAACACAGGATAACAATTTCAGGAAATGTTACAGTCGACTCTGTATAGTGATAATTATCATATACACTAGAGTGGAGAAGTATGAGTACTGTTAATAAGATTGTTATTGTAGGCGGGGGCAGCGCCGGCTGGATGAGTGCCGCTACACTGATTAAAAATTTTCCAAATAAACAAATTTGCGTGATAGAAAGCCCTAACGTACCAACAGTTGGTGTAGGAGAAAGTACCATTGGTCAAATAAACGAATGGCTTTACGATCTCGATATCAAAGACGACGATTGGATGAAACAATGCGATGCCAGTTATAAAATGAGCATCAAATTTACCAATTTCTATAAAGAAGGTGCAGGTGCATTTCATTACCCGTTTGGAGTTCCGGTATTTGACAGCAAATTTTTTCCCTACGGTGTAAATGATTGGTATACAAGAAAAGCTGTTCAGCCTGAAATTCCCGTTTCAAATTTTGCTGATACATTTTTTCCAGCTATGGCATTAGTTAATAAAAACAAAATTACCGATAACAAAAATAATGAAATACCTGGTTGGAATTTTGATAGAGATGTTGCCTACCATTTTGATGCAGCAAAGTTTGGTGCGTGGTTACGAGATTCGTATTCTGTTCCAAAGGGTGTTGTACATATTCCTGCCGAAGTAACCTCAATACAGACCACCGAAGACGGCGTTGAATTTTTAGTTCTAGACAACGGCGAGAAGGTAACAGCAGATTTATTCATAGACTGCACTGGATTCAAATCTATCATTTTAGATAAAACATTACATGTTCCTTTTGAAAGCTATAGCGATATACTGCCTAACAATAGTGCATGGGCAACAAGGATACCGTTCCAGGATAAAGAAAAAGAATTAGAACCGTTTACTAATTGTACTGCTATAGGCAACGGGTGGGTTTGGAACATTCCCTTATGGAGTCGCACGGGCACTGGGTATGTTTACAGTGACAAGTTTATTTCCGATGCAGATGCACTAGAAGAATTTAAAGAATATTTGCAGAACGAAAGAGAAACTCCAATTCCTAAATCTGTAATTGATTCTTTAGAATTTAAAAATATTAAAATGCGTGTAGGCATACACAAAGAAATTTATCACAAAAATGTGTGCGGAATTGGATTAGCAGCAGGGTTCATTGAACCTTTAGAGTCTAACGGGCTTTATACTGTTCACGAATTTTTGTTAAAGTTAGTGGCAATCCTGAACAGAAATTCAATAAGTCAATTTGACAAAACTGCGTTTAACGAAGCTTGCAGAGGAGACTTCAGAGCGTTTGCAGAATTCGTAGCGTTACATTATGCTATGAGTCACAGAGATCAAACTCCTTACTGGCAAGCTGTTCAAAAAAGAGTATATCCTAAAACTATGCAATTGGGCGTTTACGCCACATACGGAATAGATAGTTTAATACATAGGAAATTTGTAAGTCATTTATATGACATGGATATGGGTGGAACATTAATGATTGCCACTGGCATGAATTTATTTCCTATTGATAGCAGTTTGTTAAAAAGAACCTTGTTTAGAAATACCAACACAGAATATCTAAAGTATTTGCAAGATGTTTGTTGGCATAAGTGGGACTCGGATTTGGCCGAACGAGATAAACTGGCTGATTCTTCTCCGACATTATATCAATTTTTAAAAGACAAATACGAATGATGTCAAGTATCGAGCCTGTTAATCTTTGGCCTAGTTTAATCTATAAAGCCAAGTATCCTGGCGACTTGACAACTATTGCTGATAAATTTTTAACATATTTTGACAAAAGTTCAACTCATAATTTAGAAAAAAACGGCGGATTGTCTACATACAGTACTGCAAATAATTTAATTATTGATCCGGTTTGCAACGAGCTAAAGGACTGGTTAATTCAACAGAGTAAACTAGTTTGGAATTTATCTAATTTTGTTGACAGGCCAAGGCGAGTACATAGAAGTTGGGTAAACTTGCATCCGCCAGGTGCGTGGACTGATGAGCATGATCATTCAATGTGTCATCAAAATATTGTTATCTATTTAAAACAGCCTAAGTTAGGCGGAAATATAATGTTTAAAGATCCACTGCAATATACCTTTTCTGGTTTTCCAAAGAATAATAAAAATGATTGGACTGTTTTAGAAGTCAAACAGAATGATGTATTATTCTTCCCAGGATTTTTACATCATAAAACAGAAGTAAATTTAAGTGAAGAAAACAGATTAGTTATGACTTTAACAATATCCGTGGATGTGTTTGCCGATGAGTAATCAAATAACGTTTAGTTGTGCTGACTGGGCTATTAGAAAATATGCACCAATTATTCCAGCAGAAAAATACTTTCCCAACGAATTTAAAAGTTTACCAGTTGGCGAAATCTGCCCGTTTGATTTTAATAAAGCTGCAAGCCAGTTAACTGTCAGACAATGCCCCGCTATATCTAGTTATACAAAAGCAGGATATATTATTCCTGCATGGTGTGATATACAAATTTCGTTTATTAACGATACTATGAAAATAGAAATGAGTAATCAAGATTACGGTTATGAAATTCATTCTTCAGAACAAATAGGTAATACTGTTGGTGACCAATTTAAATTGCGAATGGCTGTTAAATTAAATAGTCCGTGGAGTATTGTAACTGAACAAGGCTACGGTCTAATGTGGTTACCTTATTTTTATCATAATAAGAATTATCAAGCATTGCCTGCAATAGTCGATACAGATAGTATGCTAAACCGAAATCCTATAAACATAATGTTCTTTGAACAAAAAGATACATTAATTAAAATGGGAGATCCGTTAGTACAAGTAATACCGTACAAACGAGAAGATATACAGGCTATATCTAAGTCATATACTGAAGTAGATCACAAACGATACACAAATATGCTTGGACTTAATAAGTTATCAAGATTTGGATGGAGAAATTTTATTAAGAATAAAATAAAATATCGTTTAGAATCTAAGGATTTAGAAGTAGACAAATGAGAAATTATACCTTATTAGGAAAAATTCCATTAATTACAAGCAAATGGGAAGAGTTTGACAAAAATAAAGATGTGATTGTAAAAACTTGCCTTGATGCTGAAGTTCCTAATACCATCGAGTCCAATGTAGCTGTTGGTGCAAAGTCTAACTTATGGGAGTCTTCTTTTGATTTCTTAGAGGCTACTCCTAGTATTAACGATTTAAAATTGTGGCTAATACAAGAATCTACTTTGCTGATTAATAATTTTAATAACAGCAATTATCGAGCAGTGATTACCGAAAGTTGGGCTCATGTTACTAGACAGGGCGGGTATCACAAGCCCCACCATCATACCGGTTCAACTTGGTCTGGTATATTTTACATAGATAGTGAATTAAATAAAGGAGGCAGCAATAACTGGTACTTGCCTTATTACATGGAACGAAAACCTGGTTTAGAATTTGCCGATGCTCGATATACCGTCGAGTGTACGCCAGGAAATTTAGTTTTATTTCCTAGTATGCTGTTACACGATGCAGATGTGTATCAAGGAACTGTGCCAAGAATAGTTATTGCTTTTAACATTATATGCTTATAATAGACGACGTTATTGTACTGGATGATATTGTTCCTAAGCAATATCAAGATTTAATAGAAACTCAAATGCTAGGCGACAACATACACTGGCATTACATGAGAGATATAACATTTGACCAAGAAAAATTATCTGAACTCAATGTAAAAGTTGCCAAGCCTGCATTTGCTCATAAGTTTTATGACAGAACTGCTGGAATCATTAGTCCTGGTTATGGTCTAGTTTTACCTATCGTATATAATGCTTGTGAAAAAATTAAATTTCATATAAGCGAAGTTATTGCTGCAAGAAGTTTTTTAACTATCCCGTTACCTAATTTGGATAGTGCGCTAGACCATCCGCATGTTGACAGAGAAGTTAGTCATATTGTAGTATTGTACTATGTTACAGATTCCGATGGCGATACAGTAATATATGATAAAACTTTTAGAGATGTTTCGCCCGATAATCTTAAAAAAGAAGATTTAAAAATTTTTAAAAGTGTTACACCTAAAAAAGGAAGAGCCATCGTATTTGATGGCTCTCGATATCATACTAGCACTAGGCCAACCACAGGACACAGATGTGTGGTTAACTTTGGAGTATGGTAATTAGGTAGGTGGAAGATAATTTCCAGGATCTCCTGGGGCGCCTGGTTTAGGTACAGTATCTTTAACTAACTGAATTGACTTAAACCATGCACCGTCAGTAGAAATAGTTCCTGTATCTCTTATTTCTTTAAACAGCATATCCATTTGATCTCCCATAGGGGGATACGATCTCATTCTTTGCATGGCAAAAGGTTCTATTGGATTGCCAAATTCATCCCTAGAGTGCGCATGTGGGTCAGTAAATTCTCTTGTTTCTTCGTCGTACAACCAAGCAGTTTCGCAATTATCAGGACAATCAACCCAGATAAAATCGTCGGTTGTTTCAAACTCTAATTCTTCTGGTCCTAGTATTTGACACACAGTCCAAAATCTTTTATCAATTAATGCTCTTTTCATGTTCCTAATTCCTATTTTTATTTATACTCATAAACAATGCAAATTCCGCCCTTGCCGTTTCTACCACCTTGTCCGTTGTGTGCTGGATTTGTTGCTACTCCGCCGGCGCCCCAAGATGCTACATCTGACGGCTGTTGGCCACCGTGGCCACTAGGCTGTCCACCACCAAAGAAACTTACACCACCGTGACCTGGTGCTCCGTTACCGTTGTACTGGTCTTGGTTATTGTGACCGCCGCCGCCGCCGCCCCAAACGTTCAATTCTCCGCCTGAACCAAGTCCGCCCAAGCCGCCGTTGTGCTGTATGTGAGCGTTTGCTCCACCTCCACCGCTAGCAGAAACAAACCCTCCAAAGCTAGTAGTTCCGCCACCTGGACTAAACCCAAAATATGCGCCGCCGGCGCCGCCACCACCTACTGTAACAGATACCGTAGTAATGCCAGTCGCATCTAGTACTTTCTCTGCATAGCCGCCAGCGCCACCTGATTCAGCGTAGGCTCGGCCGCCTCCGCCTCCGCCACATACAATTACATGTAGTCTTCTAACGTCTGGTCCGCTTTTTGTATAAGTGCCAGGACTAGTGAAAGTAAAAATGTTTTTCAATTTTGATCCAGCTTCAACAGCTAATCCTTGAGCAGCATAGTTTGTCATCACCGCAGTAGTAGCAGTACTTCTTGGATCTGAAGTAATCGTATTGATTGCGGTTCCGCCAACACTTGTTGAAGTAGCAACTGCTGCTGCCGCTGTTGAAGTTCCAACGTTAGTTACAGCAATAGAACCACCTGTAATTGAAACGTTGTTAGCTGCTTGTCTAGCAACAGTATCAACAATTTTTGTAACTGTTGCTGCGCTATTACCTTGCCAAGCTCTACCGTCTTGAATATTTAAAGCCAGTTCTCCTGCTACTAATGAGCTAGGAACCGACGATGCTGTGTTAGAATTTTTAAATTTGTATTTTGGCATTTCTCACTTACCTAAGTTCATAAACGATACATATTCCGTTGCGGCCATCAGAGCCACTTCCGCCTGCGTCTCCAACAGAACCTGTGCCACCACCTCCTGGTGCACCATGATCGCCTGGTCTACCAGAACCGTGATGACTATTTCTAGATCCGCCAAAGAAACTTGAGCCTCCGCGACCTACAGCTGAGTTAGTTGGATTGTTTCTTCCGTTGTTGTGGCCCATGCCACCTCCGCCATAAGCATTGACATCACCCTGTGAACCGAGACCACCGTGGCCCCCAATGTGTGACCCGTGATTATTTGCTCCAAATCCTCCAGTAGCACTTATATAACTACCAAAACTAGTTGTGCCCCCCTGTGGACTGTAACCAAAATATCCACCACCGGCGCCACCGCCGCCAACAGTTACCGATACCGTAGTAATACTAGTTGCGTCAAGTGTTCTTTCTGCGTAGCCACCGGCGCCACCACTTTCTCCATAACCACGGCCACCGCCGCCGCCACCTATACAGATAACTCTTATTCTTTTAACATCGTTACCGCTTTTTGTGTAGGTATTTGTTCCGCTAGTATAAGTGTAGACGTTCTTCACTAAACCAGACATATTAGTGTCAATATAAGATTTAATTGCACCTTGTGTTGCTAAAGTTGAAGCACTAGTGTCTATAGCAGTTGAAGTTGAAATACCAGTTACGGTGCTAGTACCGCCCCTAATCCACAATCTAACATGCGACAAATACACAGCTTCGTCGGACTGTGCTTGATCAACTGCGGTATTATGTCTTGCTACAAAAGTTGATGCAGTATGCGAATACCATCCAGTATCAATGATTACATAGCCATTGGCGCCACCGTTTTCTACGTTTCTGCCAACGCCCCCCCAGGGAGCAGTACTATACCATCTGTTAGTGATAACACTTGTTGTTGTACCAGCAGCATTTGCAGTCACGGTCCAAGGATTCGCACCAAAAGTTCTACTAAATGTAGCTCTGGTTACTTCGGATCCTGCACTATCTGTAGTGAATAATGTATTGTTTTCCCCGTCAACACTATCTACTAAGTGCCAGTATACTTGATACCTCACTTCAGTGTGCGCAGGAATTCCGCTCAAACTAAGTGTGTAATTTCTTGGGCCAGCAGTCCAACCGTGTGCAGTTACGTTACCTAACCCACCAAATTCTGTCATATTGGTTGTAGTTGCATCGTTCCAGTTAGCTGTAAACGCACCTGCATTAGCTCCTTCGTCATACCAGATTCTTTCACTGGTCATACCTAACGAACTAAAGTTTCCTGTAGTAGCTGAAATAGTTGTTCCGTTAATTGATCCGCCTGAAATAACAACCGAATTTGAATCCTGACGACCTAAACTATCTCCCATTAAGACTGCATTCCCAGATGCGTCTCCCATATAGATTTTATTGTCTGCTAGATTAACTGCTAGTTCGCCCCGTTCTAATGAACCGTTTGCTGGAACAGCAGAAGCAGTTGTTGATGTTTTAATTTTAATTTTAGGCATAATATTTTATTTGTACTCGTAAACTACACAAACGCCACCTTGGCCATCAAAACCTCTGTCATAGTTATTGGCACCGTTATTATAAAAATTAGACCCTGTGCCGCCAGCACCGAATGCTGAGTTATCTTGTGATCTGCTAGTATAGTGTACACCTGGAGTAGATCCTCCAAAGAAACTATTTCCCCCATGCCCAGGATTATGGTATGAAGCTGTGTGACAATTAATATGCCCTCGACCGCCTCCGCCATGGAAGTTTAAGTTACCACCACTACCAATGCCACCGGCGCCGCCTGTATGATCTTGAGGATTGTTTGCACCTTGTCCGCCGCTAGCTGAACAAAATCCACCAAAGCTAGTAGTTCCGCCGCCGGGACTATAACCGTAGTAAACACCTCCGCCACCACCTCCGCCAATTGTAACGGTAACTGTAGTAATAGCAGTAGCATCTAACCATGCTTCTGCAAATCCACCAGCACCACCGCTTTCTCCGTAGCCACGTCCACCTCCACCACCGCCAACACAAATAACTCTAAGTTGTTTTACATCAGTGCCGCTTTTTGTGTACGTATTTGTTCCGCTAGTATACGTGTAAATATTTTTTAGTGTACCTCGCATACCATCTACGTATCCAGTTACAGCATCTCTTGTGGCAAGAGTTGTGTTACTTGTACCTAAACTAGTAGAAGTTGAAACTGAACTTACAGTTGTACCGCCATTAAGCTGAAGATTACTAACAGCAATACTACTTGGAGTTGTTGTTCCTATTGCTGTATTATTAACAGTTCCACCAGTAAATGCAACTGCACTAGCCGGAAATCTTGCTGCGGTTCCTACAATCTTAACTACACCACTGCCAGTACCTATAAAGACGTTACCGTCACCGGTATTCATAGCAATTTCGCCAGCGTCTAAACTTGAAGGAACTTGTCCTGGTGTGCTATTAGTCTTTAATTTAATTGTTGGCATTAGAATGTGCCTCCATCAATGGTGCCGTTTCCAGTAAGAGTAGTGTTTAAAGTTATCGTATTGAAAGTTGCATCGCCTGCTGTTGTTCCGCCAATATTTACTCTATTAATATTTCCTGTGGTTGCTGGGTTTATTGTTACTGTACCAGTGCCTGTTGGGCTTATCACAACGTTTCCGTTTGCAGGATTAATGTTAACACCTGAGCTAGTTGGGCTAAGTGTTACTGTACCGCTAGCACTAAGAGATGTTGCCGATATTGGACCACCTTCGTTGTTAACAACAACGTAGTTAGTACCGTCTGAAGTTAGAGTATAGGTAGCATTGGCAGGTATAGTTTGCGAAGTTGCACCAGTAAATCCTGCACCAAGTATATTACCTGATGGTGTAGAAAGAGTTACTACTCCACCAGTATTATTAAAAAAGCTCTGCGTAATACCTGTGAACATCTGAGGCATAGCTAGTGTAACTGTGTACGGTGCAGTACCAGTTAGTGTTGTTAGCAAACCTTGTGTAGGTGTACTAAATGTAGCTGTACCACTTGATGTCGCAGCCGTATTAACGGTATTATAACGTGCCATGTCGCTCTATCCCCTATTAAGTTGTTGCTGTTTCAAATCCATAAACACTGACGCTTACAGCAGAGCCAGTGCTTGAATATGCAATAAGGTTAAGACCCGCTTGTAGAACTAAACCTGTTCTTTCAAAAACACCTTTACCTACGATAACTGTGTCATATTCAATCCATTCTGCTGCGCTAGGTGTTGACGATGTTGCCATCGCTAAACGTATTGTTACAGAGCTGGTGCCTGTATTACAAAATGATACGTTTGCCACTGCGTAGTATCCTGTTGGAACTGTATAAACAGTTGTATTTGTTGTTGCTGCCAGTTGTACTGGCGCTGCTAATCTTCCTGTTGCCATGTTAAGTTTTCTCCATTATCTTTGCATGAAATAAGCTAGGGCGACAGGTGCTCCGTCAATGCCGCCTTGGAAGTACATCTTGGCTCTGACGTTAATCTGAACTCCACTAGTTGTACTAATTGTATTGTTTGCCACGTAGATAACACCCGAAGTCAGTGTATTTACGTTTAATGAGCTCTGTCCGCCACCAATTTGAGCTGTAATATACGATTTAATTGCCCTTTGGGTTGGTAAAATAGTATCACTATTAGCTGTAAAGAAAGGATCTGTTGAGAAACTTGTAATAACAGCTGATCCTGCTCCAACAGATACAGTACCAAGTTGCAAGGATTGTAGACCTGACAAGTTAAATGCTGACGCATTTAATGTTGCTGTACCAGTTGCCTGTTGAACCGCAAACAAGTTACCAACGTTGAAGTTACCGTCTTGGTCAGTACTTGTAAAGAACACACGACCGCCTTCAGAAGCAAATGTTTGATTTGCTTGGATAGAAGTTGACGGGTCTACGAACGGATAGTTAGTACTACTAAAGTTGCCTGTACCAATATACAAGAAGTCGTGTCCAGTTAAACGAACCTGACTGTATTTGTATCTTGTTGTAATTCTATCGTTATGGTCCGGCGCATTTAATACGCTGAGTGCAGGGTTAATTTGGAATGTAGCGGTATAATTACCTGGAGTTCCAAGTTTGTTAGTTACCGCTACAAGTTTGAACCAAGTATTTGGAATACTTGCAAATTCAACGTTAGCACCTGCCTTAGGTGTATCAAACAATCCACTTACGTTAATAAAGTTACTAGCTTGGTATAAATCGCTAAATCCATCACCAGAAACTGTAGCTGTAGCTGTTGTATTCAAGCTACCTCTATTAGTAAATGTTGGGTTACCCAATACACCATTGGCCATACGTACTCTTGTTGGCGCAGTACGAACCCTGTTTGGATCTGTTTGGGTAACAATAGGACCAGCTTGGTAAGTACCAGTTAATCCTGTTCCTGTAGTTAAATTAACACTAACACCAGCTGCTGCCAACGTTAAGTCGCTTGACACTTTAAACGAAGTATCAGCAACAATAGTTCCAGTAGTGACGAAATATGTCACTCCTGTTTCTAAACCGTAAGCATCTAATCCTGTAAATTCTACAGGTTGTAAGTTAACAAGGTTTGTAGTGTCAGCAGTGGTAATGATATTAGTTGTAGCTGTAGTAGCTGTAACTGTTCCTGCAGGATATCCTGAACCAGGTTCTATCATACGAATTTCTGATATAGCGCCGGATGCTACTTCAATTCTTCCCTGTGCCCTAGCACCTGTTTTAATAGTTGATGCTATCGCTCCAGATGTTAATGATGTTGCAACAAATACTGGATTGTTATTTGGATTACCAAACGCTAGTCCATTCCAGTTTGAACTGCTGGACATTGTCTGCTGGGTCCAAGTTAATCCGTCGTAGCTAACTGCACAAACACTAGATCCGTATGCTACTGCTACGAATACACCTTGTCCGTAAACAACATTTGTCCAGCCAAGTGTTGAAGTTGTAGGATGTGGTAAGCCGGCTGGGCTTGCTACCCATGTAGTTCCGCCGTCAACGCTAACTGCTGCACTATTAGAAGCGCCGCCAACGCCTCCGGCAATTGCTACGAAGCGTCCATTACCGTATGCGATACTAGACCACACATCTGATACTGGTAGACTTCCACCAGCACTCCATGTTGATCCAGAGTTTGTTGAAATAGCAGTCTCGTTGCCGCCAGAGCCGCCGCCTGCAATCGCAACAAACACTCCTCTTCCATATGCAACATCTGTCCACGAGCCTGCACCTAATGTAGGTAGTGTTACAGCGTTCCATGCTGTGTCTCCATCTACACTTCTAGCACCAGTTGCTGTTCCGCCAACTGCTACCCAATATCCGCCACCGTATGCGATTGATGCATACGTTCCGTTTGGTAAACTACCTGTTGACGCGGTCCATGCACTACCTGCTGAAGCACCAGCTGCTGTTTGATAAGCAGCTTTTGTAGTCCCACCGCTTGCAGTTTGAGGAATAGTAACCCATTTAGCGTTAGTATCAAGAATAGTTACAGTTGGCTGGCTAGTATATCCGGTACCACCGTTGTTACCAACTGTAATACTAGCTACACCGTTGTTTGTGTTAAGAACTGCTGTTCCAGTAGCTTGGTTAGTAGAACCGCCGCCGCTAATTGTTACAGTTGGTGCGCTGGTATAATTTTTTCCACTTGTATTGATAGTGAAAGAAGTAATGATATCTGTTCTAGCTGTAACAGTTGGTGCTGTAATATATCCAGAACCTGGAATTGTTACTTCAACACTTACAATTTCTCCGTCTAACACTACAGCATTAGCTGCGGCTAAACCACTGCTAAATTTAATTGTTGGAGGTGTTAAGTATCCAAATCCGCCTTTGACAACTCTAACCGCAGTAACTTGACCTGCTGTAATCACAGCTTCAAGTTCTGCACCAATACCGCCAAGACCGCCTACAACTGCTGTAGCTGTTGCGCCTTCACCACCGCCGTAGGCTAAGCCAACCCAATTAGCTGAACTTGGCAGGTTACCTGCAGCACTCCATGTTACCCCGTTTGTAGATGTTGCAGATGCTGTAGATCCAGTAGCATTTGCAATAAATCTTCCAGAACCGTAACTAACTGATCCCCAAGTTGCTGTCGATGGTAGTGTACTTGCTGTTGATCTAAATCCTGGTTCTGTGTAAGAGATTCTAGGCTCAACAATATAAGTTGTTGTTAAGTCTAAAGAATTTGCAATAGTTTTTCCTGGAACAACATGATCCCAACCTGCAGCGTATAATGTTACATTTTGTCCGCTTGTGGTTGAAGTAATATCAAATGTTGCACCACCTGAACTTGTGCTAATTGTAAATTCTGTGCTACTAGCTATAGTTTTTACATAATACAATGTATTTGCACTTGCACCACCGATTGCCGAACCAAGATAGATAGGCATATTTTCGTATAGTGTTTGTGTGTTTGACACAGTTAGTCTATCGGTTCCTAAATTAGATGCTGTGACAGTTAACGGTGTAAATGATTCTTTGTAAATCTTAGCTTCTTTACTACCATTATTGTAGTTCAATATTGCAGCATATTGGCCTGCACCTGTACCTGCAATTAGTATGACTCGCATACCAATGTAAGCACTACTCAACTGAGTATCTGACGCAGCTAATAGAACAGTTCCAATTCCGCTTATCTGAGCTGCATTTGATGCAGTGATATAGCCGTCGCCGCCGAAACCAAAACCATCACCTAAGTCAATTAATCTAGTTTCAGTTACACCCTTGTCTCTGAATTCGTCAGCTACTGCGGTTACGTTAAATCCAGATCCGCTTATGTTCCATTCTGCGTTAGTGTATGATTGTCCTGCGTTGGCAAATTCAACACGTAGGACTTCTTCAGCACCGTCAGTAAGAACGTTTGTAATTTGTGCTTCCGCGCCTCTGTTATTGAGATTTCCGTAGATAGGTTCTTCGTATGTATCAACACCTTCTGCAACTACACCATATGTACCATAAGAACTGTTACCGTTGGTAGCACGAATCTTAGCACCTAAATCTGCAATATAACCTGCATATGAGTAGTAGGCAAACACTGAAACAAGTTCTGTTAATGAGTTAGAACCTGAACACCATGTGCCAATACCGTCGCTGATGAAAGTCGTATAGTCGTTAGCAACGATAGATCTGTTACCGCCTGCATGTAGAGCACCATCGATCTTTAGAGCAGTACATCCTGTTCCAAATAGAGTACAGTTTTGTACATAGCAAGAACGATTGTTTACCCATGCGTTTGTGTCGTATGGGCCGTATCCTGGATCTAAGCTGGTGTAAGAACCTGCTTCTGGTCTACGTGTTCCAAATTTATTAGGAATAGAAAGAGCTCCTTCTAAACCATTTAGAGTCATGTTACGTATACCTGTACCGTTACGTACATGATACATATCGCTAGTCTTAGATCCTTTGATTGCATTAAAGTATAATCTTGCGGCTCTCTTAGACTTATAGTTTCCAGTATATTGTGTATCGTTAACTAATGCATGAACGAACTCTGTCATGTCTCGCTTGCATAAGTCTACATCAAATGCATAGCCAACTGTCATTTCACCGACTGCATTTGATAATACAAATGGAGTTGTGCTAAATTGATTAGCAGTTACAGTGAGTGTAGTTATGCTTGGTGTTGTTAAGACAAAATATGTTTGATTAGCGTCTAAGCCACCCATTAGTCCACCAACTGTTACAGCCATAACACCTGATCCAGAAGCTAAGGCAAATGTAGTTCCACCGTTTGTGGCTCTGATAGATATTTCGTTTCCAGAAATTCCGTCTACAAAATACGTTGTGCTATTGATAACACCGCCAAACAACAATGCGCCTGAGAATGTAACTGGCATTCCTACTACTAGTCCTGCTGTACTGTTAAGAGTAAATCTGTTAGTAATGGAGCTTGCAGCAGTGGCAACATAGTTGTATTCTGTAAATGTAAATTTAACAGGATCACCTACAGAAAGTTTATGTGCAGAGCTTGTTGTTATAACATTACCAGTACTTGCAGTTGAACTTACTGTTGAACTATAAGTTCTAGTAGTCCAGGCAGAAGCTTCGTTCGCTAAGAATGCTGTGTTAGCTCTTAGTATTTCAGAACCACGCAACACACCTTCGTTAACGTTGTATTTTGTAGTTCCGTTTGTTTCTGTATCTTCGTCAACACTCTTACCTGCAAGATAATCAATTACATAACTTAAAGATTTTCTAGCTCTAGATTCAGCAGTAGCATCTGTAATTTCATCTAACACAACTTCTATTAGATATTTTAAAGATTCTCTAGTTGCTTTGGCTAAAATTCCTTTTAATAACTCTGCTGATTGAGGACGAGCGTAAGACTGTGCTCCTTTAACTCCTCTAAAGTTACTGTTAAACATGAAGTCAAAGCAAGCTGCATCTATAGCCAATCCTGCATCTCTTGCAGCTAGTGCAGAATCATATACTAAATTAGGATAGTTATCGTCAATCCATGCTACAACATCAGTTGTAATAGTATTTCTATCTGCCATTAGTGTTGAATACTGTGTAACTAAATCTGCACTTACCCAACCTAAGTATGGATTATTTGTATAGTGTAAGGATAGTGTTAATCCAGTTCCATTGGTAAATGTAGTTAATGCTGCACCATTGTAGGTAGCTGCCAACTGGAATGTGTTAGTACTAGCGTTTACAACATAATATCTTGTTCCGCTAACCACAGCATTTGCGGTTGACCCTTCGTTTACAATATAGTCACCGTTGGCTAAACCGTGTGCGTTTGATGTAAATGTATCTCCAGTTGCAATAGCCGTAACTGTGATACTCGGAGCACCTGCGGTTAATCCTAAGTCTACATAATTGTAAATCTTGGTGATTAACGCACCAATCATTGTAGCTGTAGCTGAGCTACCTTGTAGTTGAGCACCATTTTTAAACACTTGAGTTTTTGTGTTACCAGTAGTTGCTGTTACAGCAATATTTCTGCTGACAGCCTGAGCTACTGTGCTGATACGGTTAATAGCATCAAGTGTTGCTGTCTTTACATAAGTTCCAATTTGACTTGTAGCAAAAGAATAGTATGCTTGACCAGCTTGTTGAGTTGCAAAATCTCCACCGTATAGTAGATCGTAGTGAACTGCATCTAAGATATAACCTGCGTCTCTAACAGTCAAATCTTTATTGTAAACTAAACTTGGATATGTAGAATCTATGTAAGCAATTACTTCTGATAATATAAAGTCTCTGTTATCTTCAAGTAAAACAACAGCTTCTTTATCTGTTAAGACTTTTACGTTATTGATAGTTGAACCAGAAACTCCTGTTACCAGTACAGTTATATCGTTTGCAGGAGTTGCTCCACCAATTGACGAACCTAATATTTTAATTTGGTCGTTGGTTGCATATCCTGTTCCGCCTGAATTTACACTAGGTGTAAATCCAGCAGCAGTTCTGACAAAGTTAAACGTTGCACTTGAACCTGATCCAATTACGTTAGTACCTGCAACAGCTGAATATGAACCTGCAGGTAATACTGGTTCAATCATAGCTAATTTAGGTGTAAAATTAGATGAAGTTTTGTTAATTATGTCTGTTAAAATTGACTGAGCCTGTGCAACTGCACCGTATCCTGCAATAGTTTTTACTTTAAATTTGATAAAGTCAATTGAACCTAATGTTGGATCTTTAATTGGGCCGTTCAATAGTGCTTCGGTTGACGCAGTTCCCCTTAGGTATGCTCGGCCTGCGCTAAGAGCATTAAAGTTTGTGCCAAGAACCATGTCAAGTGCAATAGCATCAATTACTAGTTCTGCATCTCTAGTAGTTAAAGATACATCTAGTAGAACTTCTTGGTAATATTTCTGAACCCATCCCGTTGCATCAAGAGCAATTTCAGTTCTCTTTGCCATAACAGCGGCATAAGAATTTTGCAGAGTTTCGCTTGCCCAACCGTAATATGGTGCTACCGCAGTTGGTGCTTCTCCGTCGTTGATCCAGTCAATAACATCTTGAATTCTGTCTTCTGCGAATGCACCAGCTGCTGCGCTACCGCCTGCACCAGTAGTAACACGAGTAACTGTATTACCTGACTGTGCTGTAATAGAATCTTTACGTACAATTTGACCTACTAAAACTTTCATAAATGCAAACGCATCTAAGAATGCTGGTTTTTCTTCTTCGCTAATGTTTAGTAAGTACGAGCTATAGTAAGAACTACCAGCAACTAAAGACTGATAGTTACCACCGTAAGTTAAGTCGTGTTGTAGTGCATCTAAGATATAACGAATATCTCGTTTACCTTTATCTCTGCCTTCTGTAGTTGTTGCAGCCCATAATGCAGAGTATGATCCGTTAGCATAGAATTGCAGTACATCTGCTACAATAAAATCATAGTTCTGTACTAGTTGTGCTTTACCGTCTCCAAATCCTGTTGTGTCTCCTGTAGCATAACCAGTTGCGGCATACGCTGTATTTGTCAGAGCAGATGTGTTATATCCAGTCGGAGTTGTAAATTGAATACTTGGTACTCTTGCAAAACCCGATGCAATGATATTGTAAACTGTTTTAGCAGCACTTTCAACTCTTCTGATTGCTCTAAAGCTACCAGCAGAACCAGATGTGCCGCCGCCTGTTATTTCTTTTAAGGCTGCACTTAAGAATCCAATCATACCAACTTCTGCTTCTAGCTGATTATCAATTACAAACTGAGTAGAAGTTAAGTTTCTTCTATATGATTCACCGTTCCAGATGCTTAAGAAGTTACTACCAAACATCATATCGTAGCGTAAGGCATCGATGAAGAAACCAATATCTCTGTCGCATAGTGTTACATCGTATGGAAGTAATGGGTATGCATCTTGGATCCACTGTTGTGTTTCTGCTTGTATATCAGCAGTTGCGGCAACAATAGCAGTATTTGCCGCTAACTTTGATGCGCTTGGCCAGGTGATATCTGGAGCAATAGTTGTAGGCGCTGTACCAGTATCAGTAGCATCATAGATTTCCTGAACACGGTCTTGAGCAGCCTGCGCAGCAGCAAGTGAACCTGCTGTGCCACTTGTATCTTGAGCTATTGAACTATTTTTTGTCCAACCAGTTGTTAGTCCTTGAGCAATATTATCAATAATATCTTTAATACGTGCCTGGCAAGCTAATGTTTCTGTTTTACTTGTAGGAACAACAGTCGAACCCTTACTATAATAAGATCTTCCTGCAATTACACTGGCTAAGTTGCCGCCGTATGTTAAGTCATATACAACTGCATCAACAATATACCCTGCATCTCTAAGAGTTTGTGCTCTTTGTGTTGCTGTAAATGTTGTGTTCCAAAGAGTATTGTAAGTTGTGTTCATTAAGTACTGAACTTCATCAACAATCAGTGCTCTGTTTGCTTTAATTAATCTTGCAGCATCAAAGTATCCTGCGGTAAATGCATTATTAGTACCGCCAGTTGGTGTTGGTAATACTGCCACAGGCGATACTGAACTAAAATTATCACCGTTTACAATTATATCAACCATAGTGTTAGTATTGGCTGTTATACTTGCGGTAATAGTATTGTCCTGTGTTGTGTACAAGTATTCCTGTTCAACAGTATTTTCTGGACTTGATGAAACTGCGGTATTAGACATAATGTTAGGTAATACCGCTTTTAATCTTTCTAAAGCACTCTTAGTCTTAGGCTGGTCATTAATTAATAAATCATTTCCGCCTCTTGGCTGAACAACGGTTGAGCGTAGTTCATCACCTACAAGTGCTGTGTATTCGGGAACAACAATTGGTAGTACTTCTAAATATGTGCCTGTCTTGATATTAATTGTTGTGTTTGGTGCTTTGGCAATCGCTGTAGTAGAAGTGTCGCCTTGTGTTAAACCATCAATTAAAATATCAAACAATTCAGTTAGTCTTGGTAGGACATCGGATTCTGCTGTATATTCTGTATTAATTATTTGATAAATTGGATCGCTTTCGCCGTTTAGTGTTTGATAACTTGGAGATACCGCAGTATTAGCCAATACTGAAGGCATAATAGACTTTAAGTACTCGTGACTTGCAATAAACTGAGTTATCTGCAATTCTGTGTTTGTAGTAATGTATGCAGTTCCACTAGCATCATAGAATGACAGTGTATTGGTAGTAGTTTTAAGATTACCGCCGTGGGTTAAATCATAAATCATACCTTCAATTAATATACCTGCATCTCGTTTTGCTTTTTCTTTATCGTATTCAAACTTAACTGTAGATGTTCCTGTTCCTGCAGCAACTAATGTTGATCCAGTAGGAGTAGCAGCCACAGTAAAACTTGTATTTGATGTAATAGTTTTTACATAGTAAGTTGTTGTTGTAAGAATTGGGTTTCCGTTGAGTGTTAAGCTGCCTGTTTGATCCAAAAATCTAATTGGCATTTTTAAATTCAACATGGAAGTGTCGGCTACTAAGAATTCGCCGCTAGATGTTCCAGTAACATCAACTTGATAAACATACTCTAAATAATTAAATGCTTCTTTAATTAAAAATGCTTTGTTAGTTTGTAAAATATGCTTTGCTTGAGGATCTCTATAACCTTCTTCAATTTGTTTACAAGCATATCTAATAGTTTTCCAAGGCTGGTCAATACTAAAACCGCTCTGTGGATATGGTAGGTCAACACCTGTTGGTCCAACAAACACAGCGTTGAATACGTGTCCATATGTTTCCCAGCTTGGGTAGCCGTCTTTAACACGTAAAACTTGTCCGTCACGTCCAATTGGTAGTCTTGTAGGACCATTAGGACTGTAGTAAAGTGTATCACCTGCTGTAGTTAGAGTTGCAATTTCTGCACCAACAGAAATAATGTTCCAATAGGTTGCAGAAACATCATTATCTGGTCTTGTTCCTGTTGAAGCAACGTGTTCTGTAACGCAAGTATAACTACTTGCTCCAAAGAATACAACATCTCCTACCACGTAAACTATACCAGATGTCCATGTAACGCTGATACCTTCGTGTGTAACTGCTGTAATTTCTCCTGAAGACTCTGTACTTACGGTAATTAGTAAGTCGTTTGCCGGAGTAATACCGCCTAATGCTGATCCTAAAATTTTAATTTGGTCGCCAGCAGCAAAATAACTGCCGCCATCATTAACGCTAACAGTATAAACAGTTCCTGTTCTTGTTACGTTGAATAATTGATCAATACCTAAACTTGATCCTTGAACTGTTCCTGACACTGCTGTGTAAGTTACTGGATTGTTTTTCCATTTAAATCCAGAGTTTAACTGAGACCAGTATGTTGTGTTAGTTGGTTCTGGGGACACAGTTACGCTTACTGTCTGTCCTGTTGTTGTAGTTAAAGTAACAGGTGTGCCGCCTGGTGTAGTACTTACTCTAAATCTAGTTGCAGATAAGCCTGAACTTAACACATAATATTTTGTGTTAGCAACTAAACCGCCAAAAGAACTGCCAAAGTACACAGTCATTCCTGCCACAAAACCAGTTGTGTCTGCAGAAATAGTATTTGGATTTGAAGGGTCTGTAGATACTGTTGTATCTGTAGCAACAGAACTAATGCTTGGAGCGTCAAGTTCTGCTAGGTAAGTATATCCGCCGTTTCTAACAACGCTACCTACTCTATATGTTGTAAGTCTGTTCCAGTCACCTTCGAAACTAAATCCTGTAGTATATACGTCCCAGTATGCTGGCTCAGCTGAAGGTTTTCTGCCGTCATGGTTTTGTTTTGCAACGTAAGAGACACCACCATAAGTAACAATGTCACCGATTTGATAAGTTGTTGAATTGTCCCAACTACTTTCAAACTCAAAGCCGTTTAAGAATATGGTCCAATCACCGTCTTCAAAGTTTGTTGTTGAAGTGTGATGTGCTGTACAAATCCACAAACTTGCTCCGTATTTTACAACATCGTTTAGTTTGTATCTGTAAGAAGATCCTAGTGTTTCCCAAGAACCTAAATATTTCAATCCTGGATTAACAACATCCCACTTAGACTGGTCATTCTCTAGACCCGATCCGGCAGTTGCTGCGGAAATGTGCTTGACTGTACATACATAGGTATATCCGTTATACGATACAATATCGTTTACTTTATAACGTGTACTAGTAGCCCATGCACCTTTCCAATCAAATGAGGTAGCAAAAACATCCCATTTGGCTTGATCTTGTTCTAATCCTAGCCATGTAGGACTGGTATAAGTGGCAGAGGTATGTGGTTCATTACAGAAATAAACTAAACCACCGTATTTGACTAAGTCGCCCTGATTATAGACTGTGCTTGGAGCCCAATCTTCTCTCCATTGCTGACCGTCAGCAAGAAGGTTCCATTTACTAATTGCTGGATTAGTATCGTAGTCTGTTTCAAATATTGCACTAGAAGTATGATTCTTAATACAAATAAATGTTTTTCCGCCTACTGTTACGACGTCATCAACTACATACGCTGTAGAAGTTGCCCAGTTGTTTCTGTAAACAAACTTAATTCTACCTAGTATAAATTCTGCCATTTTAAATTATTCCTTTGATATCATATTTATCTAAACCATAATCTGACACTATAATCAACGCATTATCTTGAAACACGATTTGGGTCAACTAGTCTGTCAAATCCTTTTCCACGTATGAAAAAGTTAAATGCAGGCATATCTCCGTCTACCATTCCAGTTTCTAGCCCGTCAATTCTAACCTGATTAAGCATGAATACACCATATCCCGGAGTACCCACTGGGATAGTACTGCCTATTACGTTTGGTCCGCCCATTGTTACGCTACCTGCTGTGGTATTTCCTGTAAATGTGTTAGAACCACCCTGGCTCAAACGAGCTGTCATATATGCTTTAATTGCACGTTGGGTAGGTATAACACTATCACTGTTGGCTACGAAGGTAGCATCAGTACTAAATTGTGTAATAACAACGCTGCTACCACCAACTGCAATACCACCAAGAGTAAGTGTTTCGAGTCCAGATAATCCAAACTGACTTGCACTTAATGTAACAATACCTGTGGCCTGCTCAACACCAAACAAGTTACCGGTTTTAAAGTTACCATCCTGGTCAGTACTCGTAAAGAACACTCGTCCAAAATGAGTTTCAATTGTTTGATTTTGCGGCTGTAGTGTATTGACAGCTGGCACCGGAGCTGGATAACCAGACTCTCGCTCGTCACCAAAACCGATATTTAAGAAATCGTGGTTGGTTAAGCGGCACTGGCTGTATCTTTCTCTAATAATAAGAGGTGTAGCATGATCCGGACTTAGAGCAATACTCATATCAGGGGATATTTGAATTTCTGCTGTTAAGTTTGGCGCCACACTACCTCGTAAAGCAGTTGCGTTTGTAACTTTGTAAATTGTTGTGTCCCCGTCAATTACTAAATCATCACCTGGTCTTGGAAGTTGTGTTAGGTTGCTTACTCTTATGCCTAGTCCTGTTTGGAATTCTTCGGCATATCCACTACCATTGATTGTAATTGTTGTTGAGCTGGTGTTATAACCTTCACCTGGATTTAAGAATGTAGGAGCACTTAATGTGCCATTACCTAATCTAGGTTCTATACTTGCAGCTGTTGTTACGTTTGGATCAAATAATGTAACAACCGGCGCTGTTAAATAGCCGCCGCCAGTTTCAAATTCTGTAACAGCAGTAACAACTCCACCTTCTACAATTGGTCTACCTTTTGTTCTTGCGCCTGTAATAATTGTACTTGCTGCGGTTGATCCAGCACATGTAACAAATCTTCCAGGATGTGCTGGAGTAAATCCAAACGCTGCATCTTCGTAATCTAATAGAGATGTAGCTTTCTTTCTCCAAACTCTTCCATCTTCACTTTGCCAGCTAAATGCGCTGTTAGCTTTAAGTGCAACAAATACTCCGTTGCCGTAGGCCAAAACTTTTGCATCAATGCTTTGTGGTGAAGCAGTCCAAGTTAGGCCGCCGTCTAGACTATAAACAGGTGTTGCACTGGAATCTGCCGTTGCTACAAATCTGCCGTTTCCATAAGAAACTCTAGTCCAAGATGCTGATAGCGGCAAGGTTGATACTAGTGTCCAAGTTGCGCCTTCGTCTTGGCTCACGTAAGCTCTTGTGCTATTATTTTCTAAGAACACAAAACTTCCGCCGCCGGCTGCTATGTTTGTATAAGTTCCTGTGCCAGGTCCTGGAATACTGCTAGATGTCCATGTAGCACCGTAGTTTGTCGAGTATGCAGCATTTGCAGTTCCTGTTGCAATAGCTGCAAAAACTCCGTTTGAATACGCTACACTCGACCAAGTACTGCTACTTGGCATTGTTCCTGTTTTCCAAGACTGTCCTTTAGAGAACGAATACAATACTTTATCGGTTCCTGTTGCAATTAACACCCATGCAGTATTACCGTAGCAGATGTCTGACCAAGTTAATGGAGATGTAACTGGTAAAGTAAACGTAGTCCACGATGAACCGTTTGAAGAACCTGCAATAGTTGTATTGCCGTTAGGTACTGCAATCCAGTAATTATCGCCGTAAGCAATAGCTTTATAGAAAGTTCCAGCGCCTGCTGTCGGCAATGTTGAAGTTTCTTGTGTAAACGGAGGCTCAGCATAAGTTAATCTAGGTTCAATATAGTAAAGTGTAGTTGTATCAAACGCTGCAACAGGTTCAGTTGCTGCATTTACGTGATCCCAACCAACTTCTCCCACTTTCATAGTGCCTGTGCCTGTGGTTAAGTTGAACACAGCACCGCCCGGTGTTTCAGAAACTTGAATCTTATTTGGAGCACCAGGTGTAATTGAACTTATATAGTAAGTTGTACCTTGATCCACTCCTCCAAACACTGGTGTTGAGAACACAGCGTTCATAATTGCTCCAGAACCTCTCGATACAGAAGTTTTAGCAATAGTTGTTTTTCCGTTCATTGATCCTGCATCAGTTACAACGCTAAATTCTTCAGGGCAAGTTCTTGCTATCATGTAACCTTTAGCTGTAGTTAACGGAATACTTGACCCACCAACGGAGCTGGCTACTGTGAATGTTGTTGAATCGTTAACAGCAAGAACATAATATGTTTGCTCTGCGGTAATTCCACCAAACCCATTACCTGTAAACTTTATTGGGTTGTCAGGTACAAATCCTGCGGTAGAATCGCACTTAATTAGGTTAGTGCCAAAGAATGTTTCAGATACTGTTACACTTAAAATACTTTCTGCTATTCTAAATGACGTTCCGCTTGTAATTTTGCTTATGTAATATTTTACATCTGGTGCGATTCCGCCAACTGTTGGTTCTGAGAATGTAATAGGAGCCAACGGAGCTAAATTACCTGTTGCACTTACACTTAATCTATTTGTAGAAGAATCTGTTGCTGTTACAACTGGCGACAATAGTGTTGTTGAAATAGACAATCTTGTTGAATCGATTACATCGTGTATGTAATAAATTTGTCCTAGGCTAATGCCACCTAATGCAGATCCAGTAAACTGAATTGGCATATTTGCAGACATACCAGTAGTAGAGCTTACTTTTAAGTAACTAGTATTTGATGGAATATCGATTAACATTCCAGATGGTGTTACAGAAGATAACGGTAATACTGGACCAAATGGTGTACTTGTTATCTTAAAATAGAATTCGTCAACAATTTCTTGCACAAAATATGTGAAGTTTGAAATTACGCCGGCAGTTTCCGGAATATTGCCACTAAATTTAATTGGCATGTTGTAGTACAATACAGCCGTATTTGCTATGGCCATGGTGTTTACTGTTCCGCCAACAATAGAAACAACAGAATACGACTCTTCAGATGTGTTAACAACTGATGTACTGTAATATGTTGGAATAAATTGTACTGGTTGATCTATGTACAAAGTATTAATATCGTCTGTTGTATCGCTAAGTGTAAACGAATCATCAACTGTTGATGCTGCGCTGATTGTCAACGGTGCAACTGACTCTTTTAACACGTAGGCAATCTTTGTATTTTCATCGTAGTTTGATATAAATCCATATTGACCTGCGCCTGTTCCGCTATTGATAAAAATACGCATTCCGTTATAATTGGCTGCTGTATTAATATCTGATTGGGCAAGGCTAATATAAGAATCGTTACCTCCCTGGGCGTTGTTGCTGGCAACTAAGTATCCAGATCCGCCTGCGCCAGAACCCGGATCTGTTATTCGAGATTGATAAACAGAGTTTGATCTAGTTTCGTCTGCTACTAACTGTGCATCGACACCTGCACCACTAATGATGTAGTCAGCATAAGCATCGTATAAGCCTGTTGTAGTAGATAGATAGAATCTACGTGTGCTTCCAATTTCTACTTGTGCTCCGTAGAATGAAGTTGCACCTGCGGTTCCTAATCGTCCTCTAGGGTATATTCTTAGTTGCACAGTATTATTCAATGCATTTGTATCGTAGACGCTAAACCAAATTCTATACCAATCATTGTCAAGATAATCTACTCCACGATATGCTAGTCCTGGAACTAAGCCGCCATCTAACGAATCAGTTGTAGTTAATGTTTTAGTATTGAAGTTCCATGTTACTGAGCTAGTTCTAGTACTTGCTCCTGTGAAGATTGCATATAAATCAAACACGTTTGATGTCGATTTTTTAGCGTGAATACTAAATGTATATCTTAATGCTGATCCAGCAGGAACTGTACCAGTTGCTGTGACAGTAATAATTGTAGAACCAACAAGACTTGCTACGGTTAAAGTGATATCGTTAACACCGTCTAGACCGCCTACTTGACTTCCGTAGATAGTAATTTGGTTGCCTAAAACGTAACCAGTACCACCAGATCCTGAAGTTGATACTGTAACCGCATAAGTGGTTGCGTTAACTGTAACGTCAAATGTTGCTCCGGCACCACTACCAGATACATTTGAACCAGCAAGGTTAGTATAAACTGCACCTTGAGGCGGAATAGTTACATTTTTATAAATGTATGAACTATCTGTGTTTGACGTTGTTCCGTTGAATGTCCATCCGTCGTTCAATCCACTTGGAGAAACTAAATTCTTTGACAGGTTAACGTTTCCGTCAGTAGTCCAGCCTGCTCCTAAGAAGTTATTACTATGATTCAAAAGGTTTGTAACTGTTTGAATGTATTCAATACCAGCATTATCATATTGTAGTTTTAAAAGAGCTGCTTGTAATCCAAAAGATTGCTGAACACTTGCTGTTGCTTGGAATGTTCTATTGTCAACTGTAGCTGTGATAGGATCTTCTTCTAAATCATATCCTTCAGCAATAGCTCCAAACTCTCCGTATGAGCAGTTTCCGTTAGCTGCACGTATTCTACCACCGTCTTCGGCAAAATATCCAGCATAGTTATAGTATGTGAACACTGAAATAAGTTCTGCTTTACTTTCAGTACCTGTTACCCATGCACCAATACCGTCGCTTAGGACACAAGTAAAGTCGTTGGCAGTCATAGATCTATTACCGCCATTGTGTAAAGTACCGTCTACTTTCATAGCGGCACAGCCTGATCCAAATAGTGTAACGTTTTGTAAGTACGGGCTTCTATTTTTAATCCAAGTTGTTGTATCGTCTGGGCCTGTTCCTGGGTCAAACGCACAATAACTTCCGCCAGTAACTCTTGCAGTTAAGTATTGATTAACAGGAGTTAGTGTTCCTAGAAGACCTTTAAGTGTTAAGTTTCTTAAACCAGTGGCATTTCTAACACGGAACATGTCTTTAGTTGCATCACCGCCAATAATTTGCATAAAGCCAGTTCCGCCTGATAATCCAATCGGAGATCCACCGGGAACTTTAGCTACTTGGAACGTTGTCGAAGTTAAAGTGCTGCCCACTACATAATATGTTTCGCCTGCTGTGATTGCCGAAGTTTCAAACGGATCTAAGTTTGTAATAAAACTAGATGTTGAAACAAATTGTATTGGTTCATCGGCAGACATGTTTTGTGTGCTATAGCAGTTGAAATAACCGCCTGTAAATATTGTTCCCAATCCTAATGGAGCAAAACCACCGCCAGATCCTTCTGTTGAAACAGCAGGACCTTCGGCTGCAGGAGTTGCATAATAGGTGTTTCCAATAACATATGGATAGACTGGGAATAAGTTTGCGCTATCTACTGTTACAAAATATGCATAGGTTCCGTTTGGATATTCTGGAGTTTTGCAATAGCGTCCGTTGTGCTCATCTAATGTACCCGCATCTGTGAACTCGTAGTCTTGTACGAACATTCCCATTGGGTATTGAGAAAGATTGCTTGCCGCAGTTCCAGCTCTGTAAGAAGAATTCTTTAAGGTATATCCTGATTCCATTAACGATACACCGCCGGTCGCATCTAACGGATTTGTATAGCCAAACGGTCCGTATATAGGATATCCGTCTAAACTTACACCTATCATTTTACTGTGTCCGTTTGATTGGATTAGAGAACCGTTTAGATATGGGATTTCGCTCAGTTCGCTAGATCCTGTATTGTGTGGACCGCTTACAAATCCGTCGCCGCTAGCCCACGATAGGTCAAAACTAAAATCAGTGTAGTGATAAGTTCCGTCTGCTGTAGAAAAACCTCCAGCTTCGTCTGCACCCCAAGAATAATTTAGTGCAAATGCCGCATAAGCACTTTTATTATAATTAAATCCTGACAATGCTACAAATCCGTCAGGAGCATCTGTTCCTGCATTTGGACTCAATATACTAACACCGTTAATCCAATAACCAATTGTTCCTGGATCTGTGGCAACTTTTTCAGCGACGCTAATATTTGTTCCACCATTCCATGGGAATGTCTTGTTAATATTAATCTCGTCAGGAGTGTTAGGATCATCTAAATTTCCGTAGCTATGGTATGGAAGACCTGTTCCTTCTAAACTTACTGTTCCGTTGGTACTGAATAACCATTCACTGTGACCGCTGACTACAGTTATCGATGTTGTAGCTGGAGTAGTGGTTCCTGCAACGCTAGTTTCTGTAAAAGTATTGATAACTGTTTTTGGTGTTACCGTTACACCTCTTAACTCATCCCCCACGATGGCACAATACTCAGGAACTACAATAGGTAATTCTTCTTCGTAGGTACCAGTTTTTACCATAATGGTTGAAGTTAACCCTTTATTTGGATATGGAATATTGTCTGGGGTTGCATCTGTTAGTGCATCAATTACTATATCAAGTAGAGTTTCTACATCAGTCAAGAATCCTGTAATAAACCCTGTTTGCATTTCTATAATTTCGCCAGGAACGATTCCGTTGACTTCTTGATAAAGTGTAGTAGGAACTTGGCCAATTAGCACATTGTTTAACATTAAAACTTTTAGTCTGTTTAACGCCGCAATAAAAAATGGCATTTGTGCTTCTACGTTTGCATTGATGTATCCGCCTTTTCCTTCTGCGTTAAAAAATGCTCTAGCGTTAATAACAGTCTGTGCGTTTCCGCCTCTTGACAAATCATAAACAATACCGTCAATAATATAACTAGCATCCCTTACAGTCTTAGCAGGATCAAACTGAGAAGAAGGATTAAAAGGTGATATACTATATTGTTTTTGATATAGCATCCACTGATACATTTCAGTAGTAAGGAATTTTTTGTTAGCTTCTAAACAGTTCTTAATACCCTGATTTTCTGTACCGGCATTTACTTGTTCAGTTGCGTATTTGATTGTTCTCCAAGGTCTGTCCCATGTGTCGCCGTATCCCGGAGCATCTACTCCGCTTTCTGACACATAATAGACTTTTGGACTAACTAGAATTTTTTTCCATTCTGGCAATATTTCCCCGTTAGTCTGTGTTGCCTGTAAAACCTGATACTGTTCTCCAATGTTTACAACGGTAGATCCACCGTCAGCAAAGGTCCTAATATCACCTTGGTCTGTTAAACTGTTTCTTCTTGCGTGTAAGAAATAAGGAGTCCAGAAATTATATCCGGTTACTAAATTTGGTTTATCTCCAGAAATTTCAGAACTAGTGTGACTTTGCGCACATTTATAAGTTTTATTACCGTAAAGAACTACATCGCCTACAGCATAATCAACTTCTGATTCCCATATACCTCTCCAATTTGTACTAGGAACTACAACATCCCAGTAAACATAATTGATACCTCTAAAGTCTAACGTATCACCGTTAACGAGCTCACCGTCTAATTCTTCGCTAATTTTAATTTGTGATCCGTCTATAACTGTTACAATTGATGGTCCTACATTTGTTTTAGAACTTGTTATAATCAGTCCTCTGACTAATCCTGTTGTATTGTTTAGGGTAATAGTTGTACCTGAAGACGATTGAAAAGTTTTTGATACTGAAAGATTAGTAGGATCTTGATTATTATTATCTTGAACTGCTACAAACAGTTGTCCGCCACGTCTTACAACACTACCAACTTTATAATTTGAGCTGCTGTTCCACTCGTTTTCAAAACTATAGCCCTTTGTTAAGAGTTCCCAAGAAACAACATCTGCACTGGGTACATTGCCTTGATTGTTAGCAATCAAGCTAGTGTAAGTGTAACCGCCATAAGTTATGACATCGCCTATTTGATAATTAACACTTGAACTCCAAGTGTCTGTATAATCTTGTCCTGGTGCCCATAGGTCCCACTTTGCCTGGTCAAAATCTAGAGAAGAAGTATGTCCTGATTCTGCTATCCATATATCTGCACCGTATTTTACAAGGTCATTTTTCTTATATCTAAAATTACTACTATTCCAGTTGCCTTTAAATTCAACTCCAACAAAAAATTCTGCCCAGGATGCTTGATTTTCTTCTAGCCCCAGGCTTACTGTAGCTGCAGAAACATGGTTGTCAACGCAACGATACAAAATTCCGCCATATCTTACAATATCACCTACGCCATAGGCAATGTTTACATCCCATGTATTGTCCCAGTTTCCGTTAGAAGTAGCAAACAAATCAAATTTAGTTTCATCGATAGTTAATGCACTTAGGTGTTGCTCTGTACAGATGTATAAGGATCCACCGTAACGAACTATGTTACCTAGACTATAATAGGTTGCAGTTTGCCAATCTCCAGACCATTTTCTTGAATCAATGACAACTTCCCAATAAGGATCTGGTGCTCCTGATGTTTGGTTATTCAATGCATCGTAAAATGTAGACTGAGTTGAACCAGATGTGTGCGGCTCTAACGCAACATACAATTTGCCTTCATACGTTACAATCGCATCTCTGTTATAAAACGTGTCAATGTCCCACTGACCTAAGTAGTTATAACGTAATCTACTAATTTTAAATTCTGCTGCCATTTTTTTATCCTATATTAACTAACAATCTGTGATGGATCGTATGTGTATGCTTGGTTAACTCTAATTACCAATTCGCCTGCTTCATTTATGTAATAATAACAATTTCTTTGATCCCATCTGTACTGGTCAAAATTTAAGTTAGCATAAGGTCTACTGTGGTCTTCTGCTAATCTACCATCAAAGAAATCTACCCCGTATTCAAAGTCTTCAAAGTCTTGCGAGGCAGGGCCTGCAATATTAATTCTAACAGCTTCTTCTCCGATTAACTGTCCTAATTTTGTAAAATAAAGCGTTCCGTCTTCTGTTCTTTTTAAACCATAAAAGAACCTAGGATTATCATTTCCTAATAAATCTGTTGTACTAACTGCTCCAACGTAGTATGTCATAATTCTTTTCCTTAAGTAATTGAAACGTAGCTGACAATTAAATCTAAACTGTCTGGTTGACTGGCTTGAACATACATAGTCATGCTGCTAGAAAGAATTAATTTTTCGCCTCCGTTGATTACACGCAAACTTTGATTTGGGGGTACTGGAATATTTTTACAGAAATAAGCAGAGTTATTTAAACTATCTTGAATCCTAACGCTGGCTAGAATGACGCTGTCAGTTAAGTTTGCAAAACTTAAACCAATCACAGTGACTCTTGCATTTGACGCTACTGTAAAAACATCTTCTTCTGTTGTACCTAATTCTGAAATTAGTGCATTGTTAAACGTGGTTGCCATATTTTATCCTAAAACTAAAACGTATTGAATTGCAATATCCGATGCTTCTGCAAATGTTACACCGCCTGAAGATCCAGCAACTCCAGTCCAAATAGTGCCATTATATACTTCGACCAATGCCTGCTGTGTATTATATCGCATCATTCCAACAACTGGACTAGCAGGCCTGTCCGAATCAGTTCCGCTTGGAAATACTACACCGTTAGTTCCATCAATCTTAATATATCCAGTGCCAGATTGAACAAATTGTGTAATAGCCCCAGAAACAGTATTGGTAATTGTGTTATTTCTTACTGCAAGGTTTCCAAATTTAACACTACCTGTTCCTGTTGTTGTTAGATTGATGTCGCTATTGGCCGCTATTGGAGTTATAGTATCATTTTGTATATCTAAGTTAGTGGTCTGTAATCTTTCTGCAAATAATTTTGTACTATCAATAGTAACCATTAGGTTACCATCTGTATAAAATCTAATAGTATTATCGTTAGCACCTGGTGTTAATTCTGCGGTAATATAGGTATTGCCGTCTGCATCCTGTACACCTGCTAGTGATAACCAATAACCGTTATTGTAGCCTTCATATCTATTAAGGCTAGTGTTATAACGAATCATTCCATTGGCCGGAGTAATGGGTCTGTCACCTGTCGCTCCCACTGGAACTATTAAACTTTGATTACTACTGATAACAACACTACCTGTACCTTGTGGTGTAAGAGTAATATTCGAGTTAGTAGATAAACTAGAAATTGTATTACTGTTTACTTGTAAATCTTCAAATTTAACATTACCTGTACCGTTAGCAGTAAGTTGTAAATCTGTATTTGTTGCAGTAGTTTCAACAGTATTGCCACTAATTTTTATCTGCGGTAGCTGTAGATAACCAGTGCCAGTAATATTTCCTGTTACTTGTGTATTGCCGCTGGTTGTGAAGTTTCCAGTTTGTGTAATGTTTCCGTTCTGAGTAACTGTTCCTGTAATGTTTACATCTTTTAAATAGCTTGTTCCGGTAGTTACTGTAAATTCGTTTGTTACTGTTAAATTTTGCCCAATCTCAACATTGTTGCTTGGTATGCTGATAACACCAGTGCCGTTAGCCTGTAGTGTAAGATTGTCATTGCCAATAGTAGTTGAAATTTGATTGTTGTCAATAACAACTCCATCAATTTCTGCTCGACTAACAAAAACATTATCCCAACGCAAACTGCTGTTACCTAAATCGTATGTTGTATTGGTAGCTGGTACTAAGTTACTGCTGATGCCTCCAACAAAATTTATAGTGTCTGTACTGGCATCGCCTACTTGAATATTTCCTGCAAGTGTAATATCACCAGTTACATCTAAATTACCAGTAACAAATGTGTTATTTTGTAAATTAATAGATCCGCTTGCGGCAGTTACGTTCACGTCTCCCGCTAAACTTTCAATTGTGTTTCCACTAATTCTAATATTACCAGTATCAATGTTTGACGGAGTTATAGTTGTAGTGTTTACACCGTCAGTAAATGTTACTCCGCCTGGAACTGTAATATTCAAACTTTCGCCGTTGAACAGTACATCTCCAGTTTCTTGATTTACAAAGAATGCATCTCCAACACTAAAATTACCTTCGTTATCAACACTAGTGTAATAAATTTTAGCGCGATTAAGTTTTGTAACTTCATTAACATCAATTCTATCGCCTGGATCGTTTGTTGATAGTTTACCAGATCCTACATAGGCAAAGTTCTGCCCAATTAGATACATTAAGACGCCATCGCCATCGCCGTATGCGCCATAATTTCCATAGATACAAGCGGAACCGATACTACGTAACTCTGCGCCAAAGTCGCTGTAGTCTGCAAAGTTGATTAAGGTTGCTGAGCCGCCTGTTGTTGTATTTCTTATATCTTGTAAAGTGACGCCGTCGTCGATAAATGTAGTTGAATTATTTGCACCGTTAAAATGCAATAGTAATACAGTAGACAAATCTCCAGATAGCGCACTTGTTGGTGCTGTAAAGTTAGAACTATATCTTCCAACACCTTTTGAAATTCGTATGTCATCTATGTAGCCTGCAAACGCAAAGTTACCGTTAGGATCTGCACCAATTCTGACGCCTCGTTGTGTGTAGTTGTTTGAGTCTGTATAATCAGATCCAACTTGTGTTCCGTTTACGAATGCTCTAGTTACACCAGATACTCTTGATAAAGCTATGTGTGACCAAGCATTTTGAGCTACTGATCCTACTGGACCAATTCTATAGTTTCCGTTGTAGTAGAAATATAGTGCGTTGATATCGGATATACCTAAGATTATACCTCCAGTGTCTCCTGAAGAAGATCTTAAATCAAATACTGTTCTGTAAACACCAGTTGTTGTTGGATATACCCATGTTTCTAAGGCAAAGTCGCCTGTTCCAAATGCAAAATCCGGTTGTGACGCTACAGTAGCATAATCGCCTGTCCCGTCTAACGCTAAACTTGCGGTTCCAAATTTTTTCTGAGCTGTTGCTAATTTTGCGCCGACTTGAGCATAGACTGTTTTGCCAACGCGATCAGTAATTGTTTCAAACCCTAAACAACGTCCGGTTAAGTTTACATAGTCGCCATCAATGCTGGCAATAGTTCCAGATCCTAGTACAGTAGTGCCGTCTGTGTCGTAATAAGACACAGTATTGCCAACTGCCCATGTTCCTGTTCTGCTATCAATTCTTAAACGAGTTAGTCCGGCACCAGCAAATCCAGCACTACTGCTGTAACCGTATAGACCTTTATCTGCAAAATATGTAAATGAGTTCAACCACTCAATGCGAACGCCGTTGGTTGCTGATACGCATTCCTGATTTGGTGTAAAAAATGTTACACTATGGAATAACATACTAGCTTCTTTGCTAGAACTGTTAACTACACTACCGTCTGCTAGTACGCCCTTACCTGCATCATTACTATCAAACCCGTAAGGATCTCCGCTGCTAGTTGTACTTCCTCGAGCAATGACTGTACAGTTTCTAATATAAGGACTACGACTTGTTACTGTCATTCCAGTAGCAAATCTAAATGCATAACCAGTGTTGTT
>JACCEA011352844.1_pt1 | contig 85362 bp, 92 predicted proteins | sample 7449851 | NCBI WGS metagenome assembly JACCEA01 (sample SAMN15323453, study PRJNA562643) | freshwater metagenome | isolation source: river surface water | place: USA:Blue River Watershed | collected 2017-08-18 | reverse complement strand
GTAAAAAAACATGTTGTTAATGTTTATTTTCCTCCCCAAAAATAGGGAAAGTATTATATTAAACCGTCGAAGAATTCTTCTAGGTTCGTGACCGATAACCATTTCACAAGTTATGAACACGGCACGCTTTGCGTGCCATTTTAAATGTTCATTGGTTTAAATATTTTATGTCGTGATGAGGTGAGTTAAAATGGCTTATTTGCAAGTTTTGCAAATTATGTTTTACAACATAACTATCCCATAGCTCATGCAAATTGGGAAAATCATAATCATCCATTATTAATATGGTGCCTTTTTTGCTAAGTCGTAGTGAATTTACAATATCACTATTTGCAACTTCTGTGGAATGCCCTCCGTCAATATGTATTACGTCAAATGGAACGCAATTAATATTCATTAATGTTTCAACACTGTTACCAATTGTTATTTCCAATCTGTTTCCAAAATATTCCTTTATTTTGTTAAAACAAGGAAGCGTATATTTGTGTTCTCCCAAATCAAAACAATGCACATGAATATTTGGATTTGTAAATAACATTAGTAACGTTGAAAATCCTGCATTAAACCCTATTTCCATCACGTTTTTCACATTTTTATTTAATACAACATTACTAATGTTTTTTGTTTTGTTAACAAACAAATCGGTGTAATTATATGTATTGTGAAACATAAATATATTTCCTTCCAACAACTCATTTGTATTTTTTATTATTGGCATTAAATGACAGTCAATAAAATGTTTTGAAGACTGTATTGCCTCATTTATTTTGTCTTCTTTTAAGTTATTAATAAAATTACTCATATTAACGATTTTATGTTGATATACTCCGGGACCTCCGCAAAAATGATGAATAATATAATTACTGTTTACATTACAGTCATTATTTACTGCATATTGTTTCATTAGTTTGTTGTTGTAAATATTCAAATTAAATGCTTGATAAACAATAAAAGGTTGGTCATGAAATGTGTGGCCGCGTATTTTCATATCATTATTAATGCACTCAAACAAATTTTTTATTTTACTGCAATTATTAAACATTAATATTCCACTGGAAAATGCGGTTTTATCATCATACTTATTAACTTCATCATTCAACAAAGATTTTCCCCAAAAATTTCTGTCGTCATCAATAGTTCCTTCTTCTAAACAATATAATATATTGTTATTGCACTCTTGAAACAATACGTTTATATCCGACTTGATAATTATGTCTGTATCCAAATATAAATTGCGTGCTTGTATAAACAAGAATTTTTGTGTTATTGCTATTTACGTTACCAAATGTAAATAAACTTTCCAACAGTAATATGAACATATTTACATATTGAATTTGTGAAAATACGCAACAAAAATGCAATTCATATGATGATATATAAATAACAATAATAATTTTATTTATATACGTTTACACTAACAACTCTAAATCCGCAAATCGCCAATACTCACTTCCGCCATTTGGCAAAGGTCGCCGAATAATCATTGGAATTTTACGCTCTTCATACTCCTTAAGCGCAATTAAATAACCATCAATAATTTCATCTTCTACTTGCACCATAGGTTGTGCCCCCGCATTTAATTGTTTGGCACGTTCGCCAAGGATTTTTGCCTTTTCAAATTTGGTAATAAAAGGCATTGTTTTATGCAGCGGGTCTATAATATTACCTTGTCCGTCACGCACTACGCGACACATGGCTTCAACCTCTTGATAGTTATGCATCATTAATTCTGGATGATGTCGTTCAATAACATTATTTTTTAGGTCTTCACTAAACTTTTGCAAATATTGTTCACCGTCGTCATCTTCATCTTCTTCGTCTTCGTCATCAGAATTAAACATATTAGTTTCCTCTGTTAATGTTTGTAGTTTGTAGTCACCTTCAGCATAATCGTCGTCGCTGTCAAAGGTTTTTTCATGTTCATCAGCATCTTCGTCAAACTCGTTAAAATCTTCCGACCCGCTAATACTTGCTTCGTCAGATAAGCTTTCTTCGTCGTTTCCTAAAATTTTAATTTTAGGCTTTTTAATAGGCATGTCTTCATTTTCAGATGAAGAAACAGAACTGCTATCGGAAAAATCGTCGTCGTTGTCTGCCATTGTTTGGGTCTATGGTTTAAAATAAGATATGTTTAAATTGATTATAAATTGTGTTGTTAAAATCAATTTTTATAAGGCGTTTATGTTTTACAATAAAAAAACATTTGTGCGCAAACGGCTTGGATAATAAAGGTTAAATATTTATAACATATTTTTTAATTCACAAACCACATTTGCTGTTAAACAATTTAAATGGTTTGAATGCGTTAACATATATATTAGTGTTATTATTTTGCTGTTTTTGGTTGTATTGATTTTGCAATTTATAACAGAACTATCGGAAAAATCAATACTATATTTGAAAGGCAATAACGAACATAACCATTCAGCAACCTCTACGTTGTTATGTTTGCAGTTAAATATTAACATGTCATGGTATTTGTCGTTGTCAATCCAATGAATAGGACTGTTAAACATAGCAAATAACCATTTGGCAACGTCTAAATGCCCGTTTCCACAAGAATACGTAAAAGCCTCCTCGCATAACTCGTTTTTTTCAGTATTGCTTAAGGTTTGCGAAATACGTTCATACAACCATTGTGCTACATCAAGATGTCCTTTTCCACAAGCCCACTTAAAACTATAATTTTGGTCAAAACTTATATCTATTATATTATTTTCCACGGTTAATAACCATTGCGCAATGTGAAGCTGTCCGTATTCGCAAGATTTATTAAATCCTAATTGAAATTTGTAATAAAATTCGTGGGTTGGATTATTTTGTAATATACGTTTTGCGGTTTCTAACTGTCCGGCGCAACAGGCTTTTACAAAATCTTGTGGCAAATCTGAGTTCATTTTAATTATTGTAAACTTAATACTTTATTTTTATCTTAACAACAGTTTAGATAAAAAAAGGTTCAATTTTTGGGGCATTTTTTAACCTCTATTATTTTTCGGGATTATTGTTTCCATGTAGTATCGCACTCCGTGCAAATATACAAAAACTTCATGTTTTCATCGTCGTATCTAATATAAATAACTTCTGGAAATTCTGTTTTGCCAGCTGTGCTGTGATTTGATTTACATTCACCATTTGGACATTTTAAAGTTTTAATGCGTGGTAACGTTGGGTCTAACTTCGTAAACCGGTTTACAATATGTTCAAATTGTTGTTCGTTTTTTTTAAACACCGTTTTTAATACGCACACCCCCTCTTCCGATATTTGTTCATCTTTATTTCCGCAAAATCGGCAATAATAAGTAAGTTGGTCGGCATTGTTAGTATTAATACTAACATAATACATATTGTCGCATTTTGTGCAAAATTTCATTTTAATAATAACGCTATACTATAGATTTTATTATTTGTTTAAAATGTTTTATTAAAGTTCAATTTTTTGCGGAACAACGGGTTATTTACAAAAATTCGCTATATGAATTAATAGCGGCTTGCATTTCACCCTTTGATTTAAACCCAATATCTTCGCGCGTATTTTTTTCAAAATTCCATAAACACAATTTTCGTTTGCTGTTATGTAGGGTTAATATTTTAATTTGCTCTATATTTGAATATGCTAAATATTTATTTGCTTGTTTAATTGTGCAGTTTGCCATGTTTAATAATGTATTTGCTGCATTTACAAAAATTCCAAATCCATTATTATTAATTACGTGGTCAAGTGTTTCAATAGTTTGTTTGTTTCTTTTAACACAATTTTCATAATAATAATGGGTTTCATTATTATTTATTTCAATGTTTAAATTTATGCGTTTTAATGCATTTTCAAAAATTTTTAACTCAGAATTTTCAACAGATAAAATATTTGTAAACGTTTGCAAAATTTGTGTTAAAACCATTTGTGTTGCATTTAGTATATCTCTCGTTGCATTAATTTGTATTTCATTTTCTTCCTTTACAACTAATGCGGAACCAAAATCTTCGCGACTTTTAATGCCAATTAAATATTCGTAAATAACGTTAACGTTTTCGCTTTGGCGTGCAATGCTATTTATAGCGTCGGGTATAACAACGTTTGTTATATGTATTATATACGAATTATATTCAGTTAATTGCTTATATACAACGCATACGTTTTCAAATAAACTATTATATTGTAATATATTTTCCGCAATTTTATTTAAAAATTGGTTGTCTTTCATATAATTTAATTTTAATGCGTTTTTATAACACATATAAAAGTCATTCATTCGTCCATAAAATAAATGTATTTTATTAGTATCTAAAATCCTGTTGTTACAACCTGCAATTGGTTCATCTGTTCTTGGCATACCGCCATGTTCTCGCATCCATTGATAATAATGCGGATTATGAACGGTTCCAGTTTCAATATAGCCAGTAGTCCAGCTAAATGCGGTTTTACATTCAACACACCACATTTGGTCACACCCATCTATTTTGCTAATACGCTCTCCACATTTTGGACAAGGTTTTGAAGTAGACCTAATAAGAGACGCAGTAGCAACACTGTCTGGATTGCAAACATGATTGGGTTCTATTACAGTTAAACAATCGTTGCATGTTTTTTTTGCACAAAGAATACAAAAGTAACTGCTATCAAGCATTCCATGACAACCTGCATTTTGACAAGGCATTTTAAAAATCCTTACGCGTTTTTCTTTTTCTTTACGATTTTCAATTTTGGCATTTCTTCGAGAAATGCGTCTTCTAACCTCATCCAATTCCGCATATTTTGCTTCATATGCACGTCGCAATTCAGTAACTTCGGCATTTAATATTGCTGATATTTTTTTGTCAGCCAAATTTTCTTTATACAACGCAGCGTTTTCCAAATACTCTTCTTTTCTTGCAATAATTTGATTTGCAAGAACATTTGCTCTATGGGTTTTATATTGCGTAGTTATAAATGTTTTACCAAGAACTGTTTTAATAAATTCGTTATTCCATTTTGTTCTGCAATGCATGCAATGTGGTTCAAGCATAGTAGTTAATAAATATGTTTGCACACATTTTTTACAACAAGTATATGAGCATGCAGGTATATGGCATACAATCTGGTTTTTTTCCGTAAGTTTTTCAATGCAAACTGGGCAAAACATGGTTAAGTTAAATGTTATAGATATATTTAACTTAACAAAAAGCAACAACACAAGCCAATTCAATTTTCTGACGTGTTGTTATAAATGTTTCGCCAATATGCTTCGGCAGTTTCATATTCATGTTTATAATTAAATGAGGTGGCTTTATGGGTTTGCGTTTCATGGTTCCATAAAGAAACCTTTCGCTTTAATCCGTATAACAATATATATTTAATTAACTCAGCATTTATATACGCCGTATATTTTTTAAATAAATTACTAAATTTTGTATTAATGCTGCTGTATTCAATAAATATTTTGTTTGCTATTTCAATACACTCAGGTATTTGGTTTGGTTTTTTATAAAATGGCTTTGAAATTAAAGCAGTTAACGCATCATTTGGATATTTATGACCAACCGTTCTATAGTCGTCTAAATAAAAACTTGGATTTTCATTTTTTAAAATTTTCATAAACTGGTCAAATAATTCAATTAATGGGTTGCATGCAGCCAATAAATCACGTAATATTTGCGAAACCATTAAAATTAATGCGTCGTAAATATCGCACAACGCAATATCACGTTGATTTAATATATCTATTTTTAATAAATGTGTTTTTAGTTCGTTTTTATCTAACTCACCTAAAAAATAAAGATAAATATCGTGTTTATTGTTGCGTCTATAGTTTATTTCGTTTCGCAATGTAGTTAAATGAACTTCTTCGCAATGCGCTATATATTGCGTAATATTAGATATATAAACGTCAGTAAGTAATTCAGTTTGGTTATCTTTATTATATATTTTATTTAATATTTCTATAAATTCTTGCACATTAATAATGTCTCGACTGGTGCGTCTATCTATGCCATTATTACAACCGGCTGCTGCTTCTGCGGTGCCTAGCCATTGAAAATAATGCGGATTATGAACACGACCTTCTTCAATTGTTCCACGCGTCCAGCTAAACGCAGTTTTGCATTCAACACACCACATTTGGTCGCACCCATCTATTTTGCTTATGCGTGTGCCGCATTTTGGACATGGTTTTGATGATGCCTTTATTTCAGTGGCAGACGCAACTGCGTCTGGATTGCATAGGTGGTCGTCATTTTTTACTTCAAAACACTTTGAACACGTAAATTGTTCACACAGCCCACATTTATATGCTTGCGATAACATGCCGCGACATTCCCCGTTTTGACAAGGCATTAAAAAACGTTTGCGTGTTTTTTTTTCTACGTGTTCTTCATCGGGTGCTTCTTCTTCTTCTGCATCGGGTTGTTCATACACAGGTAGCGCAACGTTTCTATAAACAAAATCGTGTATGGCATTAATACGGTCTTGTTTATTTTCTATTTTACCTCGCAACACGCGTATTTGTTTTTTAAGATTATTAATATCATTTTCAAGTGAATCTTGCTCTTTTATTAGTCGTCGGCTTTCAGCAATTAATAACGCGCCATTATAATATTCTTCAACTTGCGATATTACGCGGTCTGTTAATATATTTGCTCTATGCTCTGTATATTCGCCTGTAACATAATTTGCGTTTAAATTTTGTTTTAAAAATTCTAAATCCCATTTTTTACGACAATTCATACAATGGGCATCATGCGTGGTTTGTACTAAATATTGTCGCACGCATGTTTTACATGCATGATATTGGCAATGACAGCATATGATTTGTTTATGCAATGATTTATTATAATTAGTAATACATATTGGGCAACAAGACATTAATATAATGCATTATATTAGTAAAATCTTTGTAATTAGTTTATTATATAGTATATATGAAATTTTTATTAATATTAGACATAGATGAAACGTTTTTACATTTAGTAAATGGCCACCATATTATACCATCTGACTATCCATATGACAAAGTAAGCTTAGACACAACATCTACTATTTATTATAGACCTGGGTTTGCAGAATTTATTAAGTATGCCAGTGAAAATCGCGCATGGCTTACGCTTGGCATTTGGACGTATGGAAACAAATTATATGCGGATATGAACCACAGATATTTATTAGACAAATTTGATTTGCCAGAAGATATGTTTTTAATTGTTTATTCCGAAACAGAAATAAAGAAAGACTTAAAAAATGGGCTTTTTGAAAAGGATTTGCGACGGGTTTTTATAATGCATCCTGAGTATACTGAAAAAAACACGTTTTTAGTAGACAATCGGCCAGCAAACATTTATCATATGGCAAATAAAGAAAATGGTATAATTGTAGAATCCTTTATACCTACGAATTTATATTATAATCCATATCAAGATTATGTATTTGAGGACTTAATATATGTTTGCAATAAGTTACGTAACGCAAAACATATAAACAAACCCATTTTTCACAAAGATTATGTTAACGCACATGGACTTGGCCATTTTCATAAATCATTTATTGTAGGTGGTGAAAAAACTTTTATTATGGCTACTGGAAATATTGATGAGGACGATATTTTTTATTATGGTGGTTGGGAGCAAAGCTTAAAAAGTGGTGGTGCGCAAAGCTTAAAAAGTGGTAACAGTGCACAAAGTGGTAACCTTATAAAATCAACACGAAAACTAAATAAACGATGGAAACAAACAAAAATGCGAAACAAGCTGCGCAAAATAAATAAAAATTTGCAAAAAAAAGTGTAAAAACTATGTAAATATAATGCTTTTTTTATATTTACAAACATGGGAACAACACAATCGTCAATTGCCTTTGCTAATTATAGCACAATTCAAAACGCCATACGTTCGGGAAAAACAATAATACATATTATGAATGTGTCTGACGAAACTATTTTAATTAAGGGAACCCTACCAGCAAATAAAGAAGTTGAGCAAATAAACAATTGGCTTTCAAACAATGCGTTTGAAAACGAAATATATATTTATGGGTATTCAAATGCGGATTTTAATAAATTATTACAGCGACAAAAACAATTACTAGGACTTGGTTTTAAACACGTTTATATATACTTTGGCGGCATGTTTGAATGGTTGCTGTTACGTGATGTATTTGGGGAAACCGAATTTCAATTAGATGGCGTAGTGACTGGTGCTGTTGTTGACATTCTTAAATATAACAAGCCGCATAATTAGTGTTTTTTTCGCAATGTTTTACGAAGGCCTTTACGAAGGCCTCTCGGAAGGCCACCATATTTCCAGTCTTTATAGTCGCGATAAGTATCCATGTCAAAAACTACACTTGAAAGTGCCTGTGGCGCTGCGTGTGACATAGGAACTAGTAAAGTTAAATCCGACAGCATTTCTTGTTCAGATGGGTCAAACAAGTCGTCCATTATGTCTGGATTTTTGTCTAACCATGGTAGACATGAATGTATTTTATCAAATTTACTGCAGCCGCGAAACATTGAAATGCATTCTTTTAAGTTTTGAACATTCCACCGACTTAAATCGCAATTTAATTCGAAACACCCAGCAAACATACCAGTTGCATCTTTTAAACTATGCACATTCCAATTGCTTAGTCCACGCCCTGTAAATGAACGACATCTGCTAAACATGTGTTTCATATTTTCAATATGGGATACATTCCATCCACTTAAATCTTCGTTAAAATTATGAAAATTACTAAACAACCCTTTTAATGACGTAATGTTTGTTGATATGTGCCAATTTGTAATATAGCCATATTTCGCAATTAACTCGTCTTTGTTAATATTATGACACCAGTTAGATACTGCGCGTTTTAATTCGGCAAACGTATTAAAAAGTTCGTTTTCGTTTACGTAATTTCGCTGCGAACGCACAAGAGTTCTTCTTAACTGTTTTCTAGATTTCTTAGGCATGAAATTATATTATATATTTGGACAAATTATTTTTGCAAATATCCAGCCTAAACTAGCGTATGTTTGGTCACCAATACTATTTATTAAACTGTCTGCATGGGTTTTTCCACCTGGCCATAAAGGCATATTGCCTGACCGTAAAGGCATATTGCCTGACCGTAAAGGCATATTGCCTGACCGTAAAGGCATATTGCCTGACCGTAAAGGCATATTGCCTGACCGTAAAGGCATATTGCCTGAAAACCTTGGTAAATGATTTATTACATACATTCCAGTTTGGGTGTTTTCAACAAGTTCAAACAGGGCATGAATAAAAAACCATGTCCAAAAAGACATGTTCCAATAATATACTACTATTCCTGTTGCAAAATGAAGTAGCGAATATTTATCTGTAAACAAATATCCCATTTATTATTTGTTTATATAATAAATCTAACAATTATTTATAATGGTTACGAAAAACAAACGCTACAAAACACGTAAAACTCGTAAAACATTTGCTGGTTCTAGAAGTTCTTAATTAGAAACACAAACAGTAATTACAAACGATAATATACGTGATTTTGTAAATGCATATTGTAATAACCGTAGGTTACCTAACGATTTAAAAAACAAACCTATAGGAAAATGGGATGTATCACGGGTTACTAATATGGATGGTCTGTTTAGCCAAAAAAATAATTTTGATGAACCATTGGATTGGAATGTTTCAAATGTTATTATAATGGATTCTATGTTTTTTGGTTGCATAAAATTTAATAAACCATTATACTGGGACGTTTCTAAAGTAAAAACAATGGACAACATTTTTAAACCTTTGCACTTTTAAAATGCCGATTATATAACTTGAAATCGCCTATGGCGATTTCTCAGATATAAATGGCAAATTTATGAGTTGCAAAGTGACGGTTACTTCGCACATTCAAATGCGCCGACCCTTCGGGTCGGCGTTTAGAATGTGCAAAGGTGTAAAAAATGTGAAAATTTTGACTTGTTAACAAACTTTTTACTAACTGCCAAAGGATATAAAATAGAAAATTTTCGCTTTAACGAAAAAGAACTTATAAACCTAGATAATAAAATAAATGTGCCTTATATGTTGCCTATGCGTTATACTGACAAATATATACTTATACAAAGAATAGAAAGAAAATTAAAAAAAATCAAGAGCGAAAAATCGGAATTGTTTTATACAATGCGAGAGATTGGTAAACATCAAACAAGAAAATCAATTCACAGCCAATCGCACCAATTAATTAAGGCTAGAGGAAAATTAAAACCCAAACAAAAAAATTATGAAAACCACGAAAATGATATGGAAAACGCAATAGGAATTATAGCTCTTGATGAAGATTTTAATAATTTTATTGGTTCTGTTAGCAGGTAGTAATAGTTAAAAAACATAAATTTTATAGCAAAATTACTATTTTCAAATACAAATAGCATCTTTCAAGTCCAAAATAGTTGAGACATCCAAAAAATTTAATATATTTGCATTTTTTAAACAATACATTAATGCATTATAATGATATTCTTTGTTTTCACCATAACCTAAAATATAAGTGTCAGCAAATTTTAATTCATATTTCATAAAGAATTTTTCATTTAACCAATTAATAAAATCCAAATTTTTGGTTTGACACGCCATTGTAAATGCTATACTGAGATTTTCAGATATATCTATTTCATTTTCTAATTCAAGAAACCAGTTAGCAAGCGATTTGCACCCCTGAGAACAAGCCACCCTAAATAATTTATTATCAATAACGGGTTTAATTGGTAATAAATCATACAAAAATTTTGCGATTTCCACATGTCCGCCGGAGCAAGCATTACTTAACGGTTTTGCGCAAGCCGCATTAAATGGTTTGTTTGAATCAATAGCAATATCAATATCAGGTTTAATTTGTAAAAGCCATTTTACCAATTCCAAGTTTTTACTATTACATGCCAAAGCGAATGCGTATTCATCTAATTTTGATATTTCTAGGTTTGGATTTAAATTATAAATTTCTTTAGCAGCTTCCAAATCGCCGCGTTCACAGTATGTTATAAATTCGTAGTAAGCGTTCATTGTATTGTTTGTTTTAATAATATATTTATAAAATGTATTCAATTTTTACGAAAAATTACACCCTTTAAGATGCTATTTATTAATTCATTGTTAATACCGCTCAATTTTGGTGAACAAACCGGATTATCCAATTATCCGTATGACAAAGGGTTTTCATTTGGAAACTTTAGTAAACAAAGCATGGGTTTCAAAGGGAACAGCGAGTTACCTTTAAAATTGATTTATTTAAACTATTTAAAGAGGAAGATAAAAACAATTTACTTATTATTACATTTAAACACACCAACTTAAAATGGCTTCTGCTCAAGATTTATCCAAGGTTTACCAAAAAAAGACTGATAAAGAACACGTCCTTGACAATCCAGACACTTACATCGGTTCTAAAGAATGTGTGGATGAACACCTTTGGATTGCTAAGGCGGACGACTCCGCCGGTTTTGAACATAAAGAAATTAAATATATTCCTGGGCTCTATAAATTATTTGATGAAGGCATTGTTAACTGTCGCGACCATGTAGTTCGTATGATACAAAAGCATAAAACTGACCCAGAAGGCACTAAATTAGTGTCTTATATAAATATTGATATTAGTGAAGATGGCACTATCACGATGGAAAACGACGGTAATGGAATTGATGTTGCAAAACATCCTGAATATGACGTTTGGATTCCAGAAATGATTTTTGGACAACTTCGCACATCAACCAACTACAATAAAGATGAAAAACGCATTGTCGGAGGTAAAAACGGATTTGGATTTAAGTTGGTGCTTATTTGGTCGTCGTTTGGCTCAGTTGAAACTGTTGACCATGTGCGTGGACTTAAATATGTGCAAAATTTCCGACAAAATTTGGATATTATTGAACCGCCGGTTATTACAAAGGCGAAAGGTAAACCATATACTAAGGTTACTTTTCGTCCGGATTATGCGCGATTTGGTATTGACCGGTTGTCACCAGATATGCTTGCCTTGTTTAAAAAACGCGCCTACGATATTAGTGCAGTAACCGACCAAACAGAGAAAAAACTGAAATTCGGATACAACGGTGTGCCAATTCCTATTAAAAATTTCCAAACATATACTGAAATGTATATTGGGTCAGACAAGCGGGTATATGAAGCTGCGCCAAATGGCCGCTGGGAATATGCAATTGCCACATCGTTTTGTGGCCAACCTACTCAAGAATTTACGCAAATTTCGTTTGTAAATGGCATTTGCACATATAAGGGTGGTAAACATGTTGATTATATTATTGGCCAAATTGTGCGCAAATTGCAAGCATTTATTGAAAAAAAGAAAAAGGTGCATGTAAATGCATCTGTAATTAAAGAACAATGTGTGCTGTTTTTGCGCTGCGATATTGAAAACCCCGCATTTGACAGTCAAACAAAGGATTTTATGAATACGCCCTTTGATAAGTTTGGATCGTCGTGTGCTGTTAGCGATGCGTTTATTGAAAAGGTTGCCAAGTTAGGTGTTATGGACATGGCATGCAACCTTACTGAGGCAAAGGAAAATAAATCCGCTGCTAAAAAAACCGACGGTTCTAAAACAAAGAATGTTCGTGGAATTGAAAATTTTATGGACGCAAACTGGAGTGGAACTGATAAGTCTGGACAATGTGTTCTTATTTTATGCGAGGGACTTAGTGCTATGTCTGGTATTGTTTCCGGTATTTCTAAAGACGACCGCAACACAATTGGTATTTATCCTTTGCGTGGAAAACTGCTGAATGTGCGCGGCGAATCGCTTGCCAAAATTACCAATAACAAAGAAATTACCGACCTAAAGAAAATCTTAGGTCTGGAAAAAGGCAAAGTATATGCATCTATGGACGACGTAGTCAAATCGCTGCGTTATGGTAAAATAATGATTATGTGTGACCAAGATACGGATGGCTCGCATATTAAGGGGTTGTGTATTAATTTGTTTCACTGTGAATGGAAGTCGCTTACTGAAATTCCTGGGTTTATTAGTTTTATGAATACTCCGATTTTGCGTGCCACAAAAGGAAAACAAACATTGTCTTTTTATAACGATGGTGAATACGAAGCTTGGAAGCAAGCTGAGGGCGCCGCCGCCCTTTCTTGGAAAATCAAGTATTTTAAAGGTCTTGGCACTTCAAAGGCCGAAGAATTTAAAGAGTATTTTCAAAACAGAAAAATCGTAGATTTTGTCTATGAAGCAGACGGAAAAAGCGACAACAATATTGACATGGTCTTTAATGGTGAACGTGCAAATGACCGCAAAACATGGCTTATAGAAAAATATGATAAACATGCGTTTTTGGATACATCACGCCCTTGTGTTTCCTATAGTGAGTTTATTGACAATGAACTTATTCACTTTAGTAATTATGATTGTGCGCGGTCTATTCCTTGTGCAATTGATGGCTTGAAAATAAGTTTACGAAAAATCCTGTTTTGTGCATTTAAACGCAAACTTACGTCAGAAATTAAAGTAGCGCAGTTTTCTGGTTATGTTTCTGAACATAGTGCCTACCACCATGGCGAGGCGTCGTTAAATGGTGCGATTGTAAATATGGCGCAAAATTTTGTTGGGTCAAACAATATTAATTTGTTAATGCCTAATGGACAATTTGGCACACGAATGAAAGGCGGCGACGATGCTGCGTCTGAAAGATATATTTTCACCATGCTTAATCCAATTACGCGCCATATTTTCCCTGAGCTTGACGACAATGTGCTTACCTACGTAAATGATGACGGCACTTTTGTTGAACCTGAACATTATGTTCCTATTATTCCGTTTGCACTAGTAAATGGAATAAAAGGTATTGGAACTGGATTTTCTTGCTCGGTGCCCCCATATAATCCGGCTGATTTAATTGCCTACTTACGTGACCTGCTTTCTACTGGTGAAACATCGCGCGACTTGCAACCCTATTATGAAGGGTTTAAAGGCACGGTTACTCGCATTGAGACTGATAAATATTTAATTAAGGGTGTTTATCATCGGTCTGGTGTGGATACAGTTGAAATTACTGAATTGCCTGTTGGTAAATGGTCGCTGGATTATACTAAAATGTTGGAAGAAATGATGGATGGCACTGTTGATAAGAACGGTAAAAAAACCCCGCCAATTATTAAAGACTTTGTTGAAACATGCACCGATGTTACTGTGCATTTTACTGTTACTTTTCCAAAGGGTCGTTTAGATGAGTTGTTGGCTGAAACAAAGGATGGAATTGATGGTGTTGAAAAACTGTTAAAACTTACTACTACTGTAAAAACATCTAATATTCACATGTTTGATGAAACCGGTAAATTAAAAAAGTTTGAAAACGTTGACGATATTATTTTGGAATACTATCCTGTGCGATTGGCCGCATATCAACGCCGAAAAGATTATTTGGTGGCAGCTCTTCAACAACGTATGATGGTGTTGTCAAACAAAGCTCGTTATATTGAATATAACTTAATTGATAAGATTGACCTGCGACGTAAAACCGCGGATGCAGTAAATGCAATGCTTGAACAAAACGGATTTGACAAGGTAGATGGGGAATATAAATATTTGGTAAAAATGCCGATGGACTCGGTTACAATTGAAAACGTAGACAAACTGCGTAAAGAACGTGATGAATGTAAAACAGAGTTGGATGAGTTGGTTGCCACAAGTTTGGAGCAAATTTGGATGCGGGAATTAAATGTGTTGGAGAAAGAATATGCAGTATATAAAGCAGAGCGTGAGCAGTTATTGCTTGTGGAACCAGAAGATACGAAGGGAAAGAAAACCAAGGGAAAAGCTAAAAAATAAATTTGTGTTTGTGTTTTTGTTTGTGTTTTGTTTGTGTTTATGTGTTTGTGTTCGTGTTTTTTTATAGCCTGTAAAAAATTGAACGTAACAGCATTTTATTATTAACCATATTAATAATAAAAAATGCGTGTTGTTTTATGCCCTGAAGACAAAACTTTTACGATTGATATTGAAACATGTCAATCCTTAATTCAAACCACTGATTTATTTTCTGTGCCAACTATTAAATGTTTTATTATAAATCCGCGAATGCTTCATACTCTCGGATATGACATAAACCCCGACGGCGAACCCGTGCATGGCATATGTTATACATGCCGTTTAAATCGTGCGCGCACAGAACAACTATTTGGCGTAACCAGTCAAACCATAAATTTAGTTGTTGTCTAATGTTGGTGAATGTTTTCGTTTATTTCCAATAATGCTTTGCCGCTGTGGATGAAATAATAACAATATATAGCGTATTAATAACAATGGCACCCGTTTACGTGCTTCCTTATCTATTAAAGTTGCGTTATCACCAGTTGCTGTTAAAAATGATGCTAACAATATAGTTGAATGTTTTTCAATAAATGATTCTATTAGTTTAACAAAATCATCCGGACTAACAAACCCCATATTAACCAACTCTTGTCTACCGTTTTCAATAATTTCATTTAACACATCCAATCTGTTTTTAAAATATATATCACGTCTTATATAAAAAAATAATAAATATATTGCAAACATTAGTGCAGCCGCGTTGTGTTTTAAACTATCATCTATTTTTTCAAGCATTCTTGGGTCAAAATCTAACCCGCGAAGTCGCACTAATTGAAGCTCGTTATCTACTACTTCAGTAGACGGGCATTCATTACCGTGTTTAAAATCAGTGTTATAATATCCCATGTTAGCAGTTGCAGTAGCAAGTTCCGCCACTTTTTTTACATAATTTTTTGCCTGTTTTACTGTAATTTCGTCTGGTTCATAATGGTCGCATAATTCTTCTAGTAAATAAATAAATAAAATAGATGCATCTTTGTTGTTAACAAATTTATCAAACCCAGTATGTTTTAATAATTCATCAGTAGTTGCATCAATATAAGTGTATGTATCTTCTTCTAACATAACAAACAATTGTATGCCATATATATTTGGCATCATGTCTTTTTTTGAAAGACCATGTTGAAGTTCTATTTCTGTAAATAAATGCACTAATCGTTCTTGGTCGTTTATTGGTATTTGTATAATAACTTTATTATTTGGATTTTTATCATTTGCGTATGATGTTGGGAAAAAACATTGTTCAGACCCGTCTTGTTTATTAGAAATGGAGTCAATGGATTTCATAAAATTAAGTTGTTCGTCTAAATTGCTAATAGTGCTTAATTTTTGCAAAATTGCAGGCGCGTTTTTTTGTTTCCAAGCATTTAGTGTTTGTTTTCTTTTAACAATTAAACTGTCGTTATAATTTTCTAGCTGTTCTTTTGTTTCAGAGTTTACGGTTCTTACTTGAAATGCCATTTTTGACGCACCCTTTGCAAAAGGTGTTGTGCCATTTTTTACAAAATATTGTTGCGCCATATATATTATGTTTTAACATTTTATAAAACCTATGTCAAATGAAAGTTTAAAAAAAGATTTTTGTAATGTTCGTGGCCTACGCACATTATGCAGTGTGCCAGTGTCTTATTTAAAAATACAAACAGCAAATAATGCGCCAAATTTAAGTCAACGTATGCGTTATGGGCAAATAGTTACGTCTGTAAACGGTGAACGACGTCGCACTACTGTAATTGGAGTTGACCGTATTCCTGTAAATATGCGCCCAACCCCATCTGTAATTGTTCCTTTAACTAATTTTTGACGTTTTTAGCAAAATGTCTTTGTTAACATTATAAAAATGAAAAAACCTTTACGACAATCAGATGGATTATATCATGTTGGTGGAAAAACATATAAAAATTTAATTGGTTCACGCGCCCAAGTTCATAATAAAACTGCGTATAAAACAGCCGGTGGACTGACAAAAGACCAACTTATTATGAATAAACGTGGTCACATTGTTAGTTTAAAAAAATACCGCACTGCAAAAAAAGAACGTAGACTTGAAAAGCATGGATTTTTTGCAGAAAAGGGCAAATTTGGTTATGTAAAACGCACTGCCAAACGTCGGTCTTAGGTAGTTGCTTAGAAAATACAGGTTAATAATTAAAATCCGCTTAATTATTAAAGACAGGCACATACGCATGGAACAACAACAACCGCCATCTCAAAATTTATTAAATTATAGCACATTAAATGAACGTGAAACAGAGATTGTTAAAAAGCAAGTTAAATCACAATATGAACGTCTTAAATTTAGAAAGTATTCGTTAATAGCACACTTAAATCCATCAAGCGGTTCATATAAAGAAAAGTTAAAAATGATTTATGCAGCAGAAATTAAAACCGAACGTGAATTTTATATTTATGTGTATAACATGTTGCGGCCACACAATTTAATTAATGCGGAACTAGACCCAGCCGGAAAAGGGTTGCGCATTGGACAATTAGCAGACTATTTGAAAGATAGTTTATGGCATACAAAAAAACGGTTAGCTGAAACAACCAAATTAATGCAAAACACACTGGAATTATTGGAAGACCAAATATTGCTTAAAAAACCAGAAACCAACCAAATTTTAACAGACGCCGATAAAGAACTTGTAAAAAACACAGTTTTACATATGATTAATTATGTTTGTGAAACTAAAAAAACTTTATTGGATGAAGTTTTAAAGGAAGATGAAAAACCGATGTTTGATTTTTCTGCGTTAAATCCGTTTAATTCACCTGTAAAAATAAAGCTTGTTCAAGCCGATGAACCAATACCTGTTAAAATGTTGTCATCAAGTATAAATGGCGGAAACCGTAGAACAATTGTTAAAAACAATATTAGGAGAACCCAAAAAAGGCGTTCATAAATATAGAATTGGCAATATTGCAATAGTAGACGTAATTGGAACGTTAATCGTTGCCTTTATTATATCTTATTATTTTCAGTATACATGGTGGAAAGTAGTTTTAACATTATTTTTATTAGGCATAGTAATGCATAGAATATTTAACGTAAATACAACAGTAGATATATGGTTGCGCAGCTTATAACAACATTATTAAAGTAATTTTTTAAACCTTTGCACTTTTCCTAAGGCAGGCGCGCAGTGCCTGCTCGCCTTCGGAAAATGCCGATACCAACGCAACGCGTTGGAAACTTGAAATCGCCTATGGCGATTTCTCAGATATAAATGGCAAATTTATGAGTTGCAAAGGTGTAAAAAATGCAAGGTTATTGTATGGAAAACAAACTATCTTTATTTGACCTTGTGTTATTTGGGCTTGGTAATGTTGTTGGCGCAGGAGTATTTGTAATAATAGCAAAATCAATTAAACATGGTGGCAATAATGCATTGCCTGCGCTTTTTTTAGTATCAGTATTGTCACTAATAATGGGGTTTTGTTATATAGAAATCTATAACAGGCACCCATCTAGTATAACAGAGTATTTAGCAGTAAACGATACACTTGGTGATACAGCAGGACAAATAATGCTGTATGCCATTTATATGTTTGCGCTTCTTTCTGGCGTAACGATTGTAACCGGTATTACCAAATATATTTCCCCACCTTCGCATATTGGTCACAAAACATTGTCGATTGCCATATTAGCATTAATTGCATTTATAAATTCACTTGGCATAGAAACCAGCAAAATAGTTGCAAACACAATATCCTTAGTAATGTTGGCAGTATTAGGCGGTGCAATATGGCTAAGTTACCCCAAAATCGATTTTGAAAAGGCAGTTTCAGCTGGTGGTGAAAAGCTAGGACAAAACTTTATCTTGTCTGCGGCACTTTCATTATTTCTTTTTAATGGCTACGATTTTTTAGTAAAGATTAGCGACGAAAGTGCTAACAAGGACGACAATAAAGTTGCGCTAACCGTTGTGCTTATATTAACAGCAATTCTTTATTTGTTTATTATGTTATCTGGTATAAGTGTTTTAGGTTTTAATGCGGCAGCAAATAGCCAAAATTTAATTACGCAACTGTTTTCTGCTTTAACATCTAGTCACATATCTAGTGCGGTTTTTATGTCAGGTGCATTTATTATGTTTAATACTGCTTTTTTATCGGTTATGAGCGGAACAAAATTTTTACAAGGGTTGGGCAACAAAGATAAAATACCTTTTGCAAAATGGTTTTCAGAAACAAATTCACGCGGTGCACCAACAAATGCTATATTAGTGTCGCTTGCAATATGTGTTGTTTTTGCGCTTTTTAACAACGTTTCTTTATTAGCATTATTTGCAAACTTTACAGGAATTGCCACTTTAATACTAATATCGGTTGCTGTCCTTATTTATAGATGGCGCGATAAAGATGATATAAAATCTCAATTAAAACACAATGTTTTTAAGTGGGATAATGTGCATAACATACCAGTTTCTGTAGTTGCTGGATTAGGTGCTTTATTTGTATTGTTTTGGAACATGATTAAAAATGGATTTTGGATAGACCATGTATAAGTTGGCCGCTTTGCGGCCAACAAACCGCAGGCTAATGTCACATGCTAAGAAAATAAAGGAACCGTAACCTGCAATAAATAATCAATAATTTCTTCTTTAACGCCGTTATACATATGTTCGCATGTTTGCATTATTTTATTGTTTACGTCAGGTTCCGTGTCTATTTTGTAAAAATAAAGCATGTTTAACGGATTATATTGAAGTTCTTCGTCTTCAAAAACATTTTCACAACATGTTTCATAACATGTGTTTACCATATTACGTATGTCGGTGCGTTTAATATTTTTTAACATAAACATTAATTCAAAACAATCGTTTAATGCATTATGCATATTTGTAGGTAAATATCGCAAAAAGTCGGTATAAATCATAATAGTCATAAATAAAAACGCATATTTTTCGCCATTTTCACTAAAAAATAATGTATAATTTTTAACAAATTGCGTATCAAAATCAATTGCCTTTATTTTTGAAAAATCCGCATTTGGACACAAATTAATAAGTTTTGCGTCCAAAAATATATATCCAATATCTATTGTAGCATCAAATAGTTCGCATATACTATAAACAATATCGGACAAAACTTCTGGATTGTGAATACGGTTCCATTTAACCATTGTGCATTTATCCTCTAAAACGGCTATGCCACGTATTCCCCTTGCCGCGCTTTCTAATTGCGGAACTTGGTTTATATATCTTTTAATTACATTTTTAAACGAACCAGCTTCAAAAAGCACTTCTGGTGTAATTTTTATCATTTTATTTTGCAATGGATTATGAACTAATGTAAATCCATAAAAACGCGGCGCCAATCCGTGGTCTACAAATTTTTGATGAAGCTTGTATTCGTTATAAATTTCAATTAATGTATTAGGTGTATGTATTGGTATAACAACTATAACAAGGTTATTATAATCCATGTTTGTATTAAATATAGCAGGTTCTAATCCGGACGTAGGTTCTGCTTTGTAAACAGTTTTATATGAACCTTTTGCAAATGGGCGCGCGGATGTTGTTAACAATGTGGTCATTATGTATATGTTTTGATTAGATTTTTTCGACTACGGGTAACGCGTCGTTTTTTGCCACCATTTATGTTTGGTTTATGTTTTTTTGTTGGCGGCGTTTTTGGCGGCGTTTTTGGTGGTGTTTTTGGTGGTGTTTTTGGTGGTGTTTTTGGTGGTGTTTTTGGTGGTGTTTTTGGTGGTGTTTTTGGGGGTATTTGCATTGGCGCTTGTAAAAAAGGGTTTTGCGTAAACATCGGCATATTTACAGTTTCTGGAATAAATGGTATAACAGGTTTTTCAGTTAATGGCGGTATACGGTCTTTATATGCATTAAACTCTGCGGATATAAAAGGATTTGTCATAAAATTTACGCCGGTCTTTTCTGCATTGTATGTATCTATTCCAATAACATTATTTACTAAAACACTTTTTATATATTCATGCACCTTTTTTTTGGAAGCATTTCTGTCTTGAAAAAACAAAACATTTGTCGGTTTGTTTATATCGCTACACGGCAATACGTCTTTACTTGGTATTTGTAAAACATGAAATATATAATATGTTAACATTGCTAGTGGATTGTATTTGTTAATACACAAGTTATGGCCATCATGTTCTAATTCAACCAATACGCGAAACATTTCGGATATATCTGTTGCTCGCAAATGCCGCGTTTTCACTAATTCTCTAATAATATCTGCGTCATCTTCCGATTCAATATGATAGTCCAATATAAACAATGTAAATAATGCAAACATATATGTGCGCGCAACACGTTTTATTGTTTCTAATGAAAACGTTTTTTTGTTTATTTGCGAAATGTCTAATATAAATTTTTTATCAAAATCAAGACCAACAATATGTAACGGGTTTAACATAATACACATGTTTGCCGGTTTAAAGTCCAAAAACCAATATCCATGATAAACCAGTTTTTGTATAAAAGTGTCAATGTGTTGAAGTATTTTTGCAAAATCTGGATTGTCGTCAATAATACTTTCAAAACCTTCTTTAACACAAGACGAAGTTAACACATACATAACTAAATTATCGTTGTCCATAGTTAAATGTGCTAACATATGTTGATACACAGATGCAACTGTTGTGGCTGCATTAATATAAAAAACATATAATTCTGATGTTTTTTCATTGTTGACTATTTTGTAGTTTTCAAATTGAATTGCATAAATGCGTGGGGCAAGTTCAACGCTAAAAAACATTTGTTGAATTTCTAATTCACATAATGCATTTGCTAACCGCGTTTTTTTCTGCAATACGTTATTTGCCTTATGATAAACTAGTGTTTTTGTAATTACTTTTTCAACATCCGCATCCATATTATCAAAAACAATAGACGACCGAGGTGTTGCAGGCATAATGTCATATACTTTTTTATAACTACCTGATGCAAACGGTTCCTTTACGTGTGTTATGGTATCAGCCATTTATACATATATAATAAATATATATAAAATAAATATATATAAACAAAATAAAAATGCAACCGGAAGAAAAATCGCAAACTGCAATAAAGGCACTTTATGCCAAATATAGCAACAATACATTTATGTTAGATAAACTGACTAATTATATTGTTGAACAACTACCCACCGTAATGGCAAACATTGAGAAAACAAACACGCAAAGAATTCAGCGCGTTGAAGAACTAACGCAAGAACAAAATGTATTTGTAAATGGATTTTTGTCAAAACAGCAATATTTTTATGCCCCAGGAACAGAGTATTTTTTTACATATAATGGAAAAAATTATGCCAATATTAGTGAAGATGAAATTATACATAATATTTTGTCAAGCATTAGTCGTGACCGCACATTAATATCATGGAAACAAAAAACAAAGTCAATCATTATTAAAAAAATAAAGGAAAACATAATTACAGCGTCAATACCGGATTCTGCTACCATACAAAATGTATTGTCATCTATTTATCCTTCTATATTTTCTACAAAAGCAGAGGCAAAGTATTTTTTAACCGTTTTGGGCGACAATATATTTAAAAAAACAGAGTCGTTTACGCTTATTCATCTTTTGCCAAGCACAGTAAAACAATGGATTAATCAGCTAAACGTAGCATGTCAATTATGGTTTGGAACAAACCTGAACCAATCATTTAAATACAAATATCATCAAGACCATGTATACTCTACGTTGCGACTACTTTCACCAATGGGGGCACATAGCGGTGGTTGGAATTATTCGCATTTACTAGATTTGCTTTGTGTTGCATGTCATTATTCCAATCGTTATGGTGGTTCTGAAAATTTCTTAACCACGTTTTCAAATGATGATGCATTTATTAAATCTGTGCGATTTTTACAAAACAAAACGCCCCATATTGTTGTTGATGAATTTGTTCAATCTATGATTGTGTCTACGGCATCCGGATGTATTAGTTGGAAAAACATGCAGTTTTTATGGAAGCTTTATTTAAACAAACAACAATTGCCAAATATTTTGTCATTGTCCCAGTTAAAAACAGGACTTAGTGCATTAGAATATGATGCTACAAATGATTGTTTTAATGGATATACAAGCAAATATTTGCCAGCTGTATACGATTTTTTACAGTTTTGGGACACTACTATGAAAGAAGATGAAACAGAAATAGAATTAGAAATTGGAGAAATTGCTGTGCTTTTTAAACAATGGAACCGTAACGTTGGAATGAGTGAGGCTGATATTTTTAATGTTTTACAGCATTTTCATCCAGAAATAGAGATTGACCAACAAAAATTTATATATAAATGGAAATGCAACTTATGGGACAAAGCAGCTGATATAGAAACTGCATTAATCTATATAAATACGGACGAACAATCCGTATATGATTGTTATCAAAAATATTGCAACATAGCTGAAAAAAAAACATTGAAGGTATCAAAACAATATTTTGAAAAATTTATGGCCTTAAAACAACACCTAGATAAGGAAACCTAGATAAGGAAACCTAGGTTTCCTTAAAATCCTTCCTCCTTCCTCTTATAAAATCGTTCTTCATTTCTTCTATAAAATCCTTCCTCTTATAAAATCGTTCTTCATTTCTTCTATAAAATCCTTCCTCTTATAAAATCGTTCTTCATTTCTTCTATAAAATCCTTCCTTTAATAAAATCCTTCCTCCAATAAAATCAGCAAGTCTGTGTTAATAAAATTATTTGTTAAGCCATGTTTAACAAATTGCTATCATAAAGAACAACGCATTTTTAAGGGTTTCTTTATCATTAAGTCGTAAAACACCACGAATTAAACCTTCGCAAATGATGTAAAGAAAAACGGTTAGGTTTTCTTATTGCACATATGTCGTCATATTGTATTATTGTAGAATCCGGCACCAAGTGTGCAAAAATTATGTCATATCTTGGTTCTGCATATAATTGTATTGCATCCAATGGCCACATACGTATTTTAAAAGACCTTGGTGACATTTCATTAAAAGACCGGCATATAAATTTTTCTATTGACCCCGATAAAGCCGCGCACATTAAAAAAATGAAAACCGTATTGTCCAATTATCCAAAATCAAATATCATATTAGGCACAGACCATGACCGCGAAGGTGAAGCTATTGCATGGCATCTTTGTCAAGTATTTGATTTGCCAGTGGCCACTACAAAACGAATTGTGTTTCATGAAATTACAAAACCAGCTTTAAAACATGCGGTTGCAAATCCGCGCACAATAGATATAAATTTAGTATATGCACAACATGCGCGTCAAGCACTAGACATGATTGTTGGATTTAAAATTTCGCCATTATTGTGGCATTTACAAAGCGGCAACAAAAAGGCCAGTCTTTCAGCAGGTCGTTGTCAAACACCTGCATTACGTCTTATATATGAACAACAGCAACAATCTAATGAAAGTATGTGTATAAAACATCATGTTGTTGCTGGGTTTTCAAAGGGCACTGTTTTTCTAGGTAAAGATTTTAAGTTAAATACCGATTTTGAAGATTACGGAAAATTGTCAGAATTTATGCAGGCGTCAACTACATTTCAACACCAATTTACGCTTGGCGAAAAACGTGTTGTAGAACATGCTTGTTCAAAACCGTTTAATACAGCATCTTTATTACAAGCAGCAAGCAATCGGTTTTCTGCATCTGCCAAAGATATTACAGCGGCTTGTCAAACTTTATATCAATTGGGGCATATTACGTATATGCGAACAGATTCGCAAAAATATTCGCCGGTATTTGTTGATGTGGCAGTTAACTATATTAAAGAAAAATGGTCGCAACGCTACGTTGGCGATGTTTCAAAAGTTATTGTGGAAGAAGGCAGCCAAGACCCGCATGAAGCCATACGTCCTACCAATTTACAAATGCATACATTGGTATTAAATGATGCACCGGAATTAGTTGCGAGTGTTTATCGTATGATTTGGATAAATACTGTGCAAAGTTGTATGGCTGCAGAACAAGTGCAATGTCAAACTATGACCGTAACCGCGCCAATGAACTACGTATATAACAGTGCATTGCAATTAGTATTGTTTGATGGGTATACGGCCGCCACGGCCGCATCTGAAAAACCGGCGGTAAATTCCTCCGCAGAACATGTGTCCGCAATCAACATGTTGGTTAAGTTAAGCAAAACAAATGAAGTTAAGGCGGATTTTATTAATTCGGTGCCATTTGTAAAAGAAACGCGGCATTACACTGAGGCCTCGCTTATAAATAAGTTAGACAGTCTTGGTATTGGACGCCCGTCCACTTTTTCTATGTTAACCGATATTATTCAAACGCGCAATTATGTGGTAAGAACAAATATTGAGGCAACACCGGTTGTGTGCACTGTATATACCTACGGCCAAGACGGTCTTGTGCAAAATTCTGTGGAAAAAATGTTTGGTCAAGAACGTAACAAATTACTAATAACACCACTTGGCTCTATTGTATGTGAATATTTGGTAAGGGAATTTGAAAGTTTGTTTTCCTATGATTATACAAACCAAATGGAACAAACCTTGGATGCCGTGGCTGCGGGTAAACAACCATGGTATACAGTTTGTGAAAAATGTTTGGCTGATGTTACTGCGTTGGTGCGCCCGTTGTCAAAGGTGTTTTACGCATTGGACGACGGCCATGAATTTTATTTTCACACAGACAAAAAAACAGGAAAGGTAGATCCTCTTATCCGAAAAGCGGATGCAGACGGATACATATATAAACATGTAAAACCAGATTTACAAATAGACTTTGCCCGATTAAAACAAGGTGGATATACAGTTGCTGATTTAGCTGTATTACCAGAGGGCGCACAAGTAATTGGACAACACGGCGACAAAGATATTGTTGTAAAATCTGGAAAATATGGTATTTATGCAGAATGTGGCGAAACCCGCGTCCCAATGACGTCATTGTCTATGCCGTTAGAAGACGTAATTAAAGCGTTGGAAAAAAAAGAAAACAAGGAGCCGACGCTGTTGCGAGAACTTTGTCCAGAATTAAGTATTCGCAATGGACCACATGGGCATTATATTTACTTTATGACAAAGAAAATGAAAAAACCCAAGTTTTTTGACGTAAGTGGGTTTGGACAAGACTATTTAACATGTGATGCACAAACACTTATAGATTGGATTGTGGGTAAATATAAAGCAAAATTGTCGGCATAGACGATATAAAGGCTGTTAACATTTATTATTTACTAAAAACAATAAATGCAATTTAATCCAGATGATTATGAAAAACTTTGGCTACAAACCCTGTTATTTAAAAAAAACAATCGTATAACCATTTTACAAAGTAACCACGATAAAGAATTATTAAAATACATAGTTAATTCATCTAATCTTTGTTATACGCTGGTTTTTGCATCCCCCTTTTATACAATAGATAATCAAACGTTTGAAAAATATGATGATGTATTGACCTATATGTGGTCAACAATTTCCAAATGAACATAAAGCGGCGCACGTTTTTCCACATCTAAACAATGATTACTGTTTTTAAGCGACGGCAACCCCTTTCCAAACAAACAAACAATTTGTTCTTCTTTTATAAAAAGTTGCGTTCTTTCTATAAAAATCTGTTTTTCAGGTAAATCAACGTAAAATCCACCGTTTTTCCACAAATCTTTAAGAATGCATTGTTGTTCAACATGTAGTCCATTGTTTTCATCAATCCATACATGTTCGGGTAAATCAGGCAAACAGTGTATAACTAGTCCACCATCAAAAATATTAGTAGGTGCCCATAAAGGCACATATACATAACTATCAAAATCGTCACGTTTCATTTTATAAACGTTTAGCTCTAACAAATCGTTTAAACATGGATTTAATACAATATGTTGTGTGGCAGATGATAGTGTGCGTTTTGTAAAAAAATCGTCAGACAAATTTAAAACGTCTTTGTTTTGTTTTAATAAAGACAAAATAGCTTTTGCCTGTGTTTCTTCTAATCCGTCAATAAATTCACCGGCTTTTGTTTCACACATAGCAACTACACGATTTAAAAGAGGTTTTAATACATTACGTTGAAATTCTTTGTTGTTATAAAGAGTTTCAAAAAACATCATTGCTGTGCTAACGTGGGTTTTTGCACGTTTGTCAGGATTTTCTAATAAAAAGTCTCTTGCTGCTTTTATTTCACAATACATTGCAGTTGCGTTAGGGTCTTTGCATTTGTCTGGATGCCATTTTAGTGCAAGACGTTTATAATGTGTTTTAATTAATTCGTCACTAACATGACAGTCAATTGGTAATTCCAATATATTACACGCCTTTGTCCAATTCATTAATGCCATGAATTTGTAATATTGTATAATAAAAAAAGGCTTCTAAATGGTAGATTGGGCGATAATTATTATTAAAATATTTTAAAAAATCATATGATCTACCCATAACATTGCTTATTGCATTTCCGCACAAAACCCCGTTTTCAATTAAACAACTGGTAACAAACCAAATACATTCAATGGGGTCAAGATTATATACAAAAATGTCATAAATAGCGTCACGAAATTGCGTTGCTTTATTGCAAAGAGCTTGGGTTGGTTTAATATTTAACATTTGTGTTAAAATTTCGTCACAAACAATGTTAAAAATATCGTTTGGTATTTGGTCTGCGTTTTCTAATTTGTTAAGATGATGGTATTCTTTTAAGTTAAGAATGCTATTTGCAGCTACCTGAATATTGGGGTTTTTATATAATCGCGTTCCAGGTTTAAATGTCATGGAATTTTGTAAAATAGTAGTTTCCAAATAACTTTGTGGAACAGTTGGTCTGCATACATTTATTATTGAAAATGACATTATTATATTGTTTGGTATAAAACTTAAATGCTCTGTAATTAACACAAATTTAAAATGAACAACTGAAAATTTTGAATTATATTCTTGAATATAACTGTAAAATATGTCTAATAATTCTGTGTGTATCATATGAAAATTTTTACATACTATAATTGCGGTTTTATGCGCATCCGGTTTTACAGCAACTATATCAACAATTTGTTGTATAACGTCGTGCCAAATTAGTTTTGAATTACAGCCCAATAAAGCCATGTCTATTTCATAATGAATATCGCTTATGTGATAACTATATTCATATTTTTCAGTTTGTATATTCATACGTTTTCCCTGAGGCAATGTTAATCCGCTTGGACTATAATTGCGAATTAAATTTAATACTTGTGTGTATTTTCCTACGCCAGACGGACCGTAAAATATCATATTCGGCATTTTTGTTAAGTCCTTGGATAAACTTTTAAAAATAGGCTCTAATTCTGGATGCAAATTTTTTTTATTAAGCGCAGTTAAATATTCATCATATGTTGTTTCATAAAATTTCATGTAAATAATCTTTGTTTAACCGTTGTTTTCATATATTTTTCTATGCAATGGTTATAATATGAATTTAACTATTTGGCATTATACTACATTGCGCATAATTGCAATTGTGTTTGTTTTAGCTGGTGCGTTAAATTGGGGCGCAGTTCTACTTGGATATAACGTTGTTGAACGCATTAACATTGTTATTGGCCAACTGTTTCATAAACGATTTAGCTTAGACCGTGTTATTTATTTTTTGGTTGCTATTAGTGCGCTTTTTTTAGCACTTGACCGCACACTATGGTTGCCTTTTTTGGGTGAAACCGTTTTGCCAGAAGTGCTTATTCCAGTAAAAGACCATGTTGGTAAAGAAAAAGTTACTGTAAAAGTTGCGCCAAATACTAAGGTTGCATATTGGTCTGCTTTGCCAAAATCCGCCGATAAAGATGATGATAAAGACCCCTCTGTTGAAGTAGCATACGATGGCTACACAAATAGCGGCGTAGTTATGTCCGATGCTGACGGAAATGCTGTTTTAACGTTTGACAAAGGGTCTAGTTATGTAGTGCCAAGTGGACGCACTATTATGTCGCATGTTCATTATCGTGAACTACGTGGAAAATATGGGGTAATTGGTCCCGTTCAAAGTGTTTTTGTATAAGACTAACGTCTTATAACACTTGTGTCTCCTAACTGTTCCTTTTTTTCTTGTTTTGTTTCGGTAGCAACCACTACATTAGGCTTTGACATACTGTCGTTCTTTATTTTTACAAATTCTTTATTTATTGACAAATAAAGAAAGTAGCCAATTATGCAACCTAATCCTAAAAACAACCCACCTTGCATCCATTTTCCAAATGCGTATTTATCCACCAACCCATTTTTTGTAAAACTAAAGCCCAATATTAAAAACATAAAAATAAACACATAATACACAATTCTAAACGCATTTAAAACATCCATGCTTTTATTGCTTAAATTTAAATTTGTTGAACCGATTTTTTTGGCACGACGAATAAGTTGAAGTATTACCTGAAATATGGTTCTTAATGCCAATATAAAAAATAACGCTAGACCGCCCCAAAATATTTTTTGTCCAAACATTATGCTTTGCAGCCATTTTCCAAAAGCACTTTCATTAAACCCTGTGTTTATTTTTTCAAAATATATTGCAAATAAAAAAAATAAAGCAACTGTAAGTAATCCCATAATACTAAACCCATAAATTACTAATGTATCACTGCTTGTATAAAATAAACTGGCAATAAATAATAATAATATGTATACAACAGCAGTTTCTGTTTCCATTATATAAATTCTTTATATAATGTTTTTGGTATAAACTTTCTATAAATATATTGTCCATGTGCCCATTGACCTTTTATAGCTGTTTTTTCATTACCACACCAAGACGTTTCACCATAACCATGTGCAAATCCATCTAAAAAATATCCTTTATAGTATTCCCCAGTAACATTGTTTATTAATTCACCATAACCATGGCGTAATCCTTTATAATGCTGGCCAACATAAATCCAATTGCCAAATGTGTGTTTTCCATGACCGCTATATTCACCATATTCAAATTCGCCTTCATATGTGCTGCCATTTGCTAATATAAGTTTGCCGTTTCCATGTAACATATTTTCGTAAAATTCGCCTACATATACAGTTCCGTTTTTATAGTAATATTCGCCGTAACCATTCATTTTGCCGTAACCGTTTATTTTTGATTTTATTATTTAAAAAAATAATAAAAAAACAAATCAATTTTTTGCAAAAGTTTACAAGAAATACCAGTCAATGTCCGACTGCGTAATTTTACCAAGATTTACATAAATGTATGGGTTAGACAATATTTCAATTAATTTAGTTCTATATTCATTTGCATCTTCAAATGTATTAAATACGCGAAACGAATCGTTTGTTAGTCCAATAACTACAAAATTCTCTGGTTCAAGCATAACTTCTTCGTTGTTTGAATACATTATGGTTATATATGCGTCTTGGTTATTTTCAAATATTTTTTTTCTAAATTCTCTTGCTTTGTTAATGCAATCAAACTTCATACAACTATTGTGTCCTTTAACATAAAACATTTTAACTATAAATTATTATTTTGCTTTGTTTTTCTTATTGTATAAAAAAACAAATCAGATGAGGTAAGTTAAATTAAGTTAAGTTAAAATGTAAATATAAAGGTTTTATGCGCGGGCTTTATTTGCCAAACGAGCAGAGCGCCGAAGCTGAACATGGGGTTGAACAGGTTTTTGAACAGGTTTTTGAACATGGGTTTGAACAGGTTTTTGAACATGGGTTTGAACAGGTTTTTGAACATGGGTTTGAACACGTTTTTGAACATGGGTTTGAACAGGTTGTTTGGCAAATCTAGGGGATCGACGCACGTATGGGCTTTCCAAAAAAGTATCTGACACAGTCGGCTTGCGTTTTAGCAATTTAATAATTTGTAGTCTACCAAATCGCTCAAACCTTCTGCACAATTGAAGACTTTCAGCGTCGCCAAGATTTAACTGTATCAATTCGTTGTGCACTTGAATGCCTTTAGTTGCAAATGAGTTTAGCAACCGATAAAACCGGTTGTATCGCAATTCAACACTTTGCATCGACTGGATTTCTCTGATAATAATTTTTTGGTTTTCTAAAATAAAGGTAATTAATTGTTTAACACACTTAGCGCGGTCAGGTTTAGACACGTAATTGTCAATGCTTAAAAGCATAGTGCGCACTTGTTTAATAAAACTAGAAAATTCGGACGAAGACGACATTTTATAAAAGATATAATAATTATTTTACCTTTATTAATTTGTTTAAAAAAGGTTTCAATTTTATTAGGAAAAATACATATAAAAATAATATTATTAAACACAAAATGAATAACACTTTATTTGAAAAATATAAAATAATATGCATAGAGATTTTAAATAATCCATTATTAAAAGAAAAATATGTAGAATTGGCAAAAAAACATAACGCTGAGGTTTTGTCAACTGACCTTAAACCTGAATATGTTTTTCCAGTTTTATTACCGGAAACTACAACTGTTTATTTGCCGCCTGTTTTTACGCCATTTAATATGCAAGTTAAATTTACTTCCACGTTTTATTCAAAAACGTGCATAAATCCGTTTAACAACTGTGGGTTTTCTACAAAAAATGCAATAAATTATGTAATTCGAACTTCAAATGCAACTGAAAATGGATATTTGTTTTCATGTGAAGACGTAATTACTTTAGAGCAGTTTACGCCATTGTATTATATACAAACTTGGGAACCTCTTATTATTCAAATTATATAAAAAACCTATAATAACATATATATAAATGGAAAATACTATTGTTTTATCTGCTTGTTTATTTGGCTCTGTTTATATTTTTGGAACATCGTTGCGGCTTATTAATGAAAGTTGTTTGGAAGAACGCGCTGTTACCGATAAAGTAAATATGATGAACGGTATAACTGGAATACTGTCTGGATTAGTTTTTATGTATTGTTGTTATAAAGCCAACACTATGGAATATATATAGTTACGTAAAAATATTTTACTATAAGGTGTAAAATATTTAGATATAGCGGTAAAACATGGCAAAATAATTATTACATTTTTTGCACTAGTCTCATACCATGGTAACCAATAGTGGCTGCGCCTAATGCTAAAAATGCATCATACATCCATGATTGGCGCATTTGGCCAAATGCAACCAATAAAGGTCCCACAACTAACATATGAAACATATTAATTAGTGGCCAGCCATTACTATATGCGCGCCAACCGTGATACACAATAATAAATGCGCCTAAAACTGTATATACAATTGCAGGCACCGCGGTGGCATAATGAAGTGCAGTGGCAATAAAGAACGCGCCAACAATAAAGATGTGAAAAAGATGAATACCGTATTTGTCCATTGTTATATGTGTTGCTTAGATAAAAATTGAATTGTTTTTCTTGTCAATTTATATGTTTCACAAAACACGTAAAATGGATTTATTAACACACGTAATTACTAATTTTTCGGACCCTGATTCCATTGATAATATAGATATTCTATGTTATCAACGAGACGTGTATGAAGGCATACACAAAGCATTGGAATCTGCAGAAAGACTTGGACACAATACAAATAAACATTATGGGGTGATAAAGTTAAAAATAGATAAGTTGAATGAACGCATTGGACAATTGTCTAAGGAGAATTTTCGTAAGCGGTCTGCGAATGCTCTTCTGTAACAGTGGATGCCTGCGGCGGTGCCGCCATAAACACATCCAACGTTCCAGCCACTTTATTTATTTTTTTACCAAAATACGAATGGCTTTGTTGAACAGGGAACTGCGGTTCAGAAAACATAGTATCGCATTCGTCATCTTCCTCATCGTCCTTTTTTTTCGCTTCTCTATCTAGTGTTTCAAAATGGTTCCATAAAGACTTAAGCAAATTTTCCATATTTTCATCTAGTTCTGTAGTAATTTGTGTAAAAGGGTCTTTTAAATATCTGCCGATGGTTTCTTTAATACGATGTTGATTGTTTAATACAAAATCTTTGTATAATTGGTTTTTTTGTGCGGCATCTTTATCGGTGGTTGTTAAATAATTGTTATAAACCTTTTTACTTGTTAAAAGTTGAAGAGTAAGTGCGTCTATGTTATTCATTTGATATATATTTTAAAATAACAACTGTTTATTTGGTTTCATAAATAAAGAATGATACAAATTATTTTTAACTATAAAAATATGGCAAGGATGAAAAATTGAACTTTTTTTATTGCAAACGTTTATAACAAATAAAATAATTATGGTTTAAAATGGAAAAACAGTTTTACGAATATTGCGCTCAAGGATGTTTGGAAAAGGCACAAATGTTATATTTACACCTTTTCTCATTTAAAACGCCCATTTTTTATATAGTTAAAATTATATAAAAATAATTTATTATAATACCATAAATGAATAACGAAGAACTTATAAATGAAATAAATACGCTAAAAGACGAATTAGAAAAAACTAAAAATGAATTAATTGAAACCAAAGAACATTTAAAAAAATATACTTCTCCTTCTAACATGAAAAAATACTATCAAAATCATAAAGAAGAAATCATTAAAAAAGTAAAAGAATACAAAGAAAAAAATAATTATATACCCATTATAGATAAGGAAAAAAGAAAAGAATATAATAAAATAGCATATCAAAAACGAAAAGAAAAATTAGAAAAGGAGAAAATGGAAAATAAAAATATTTAGGAAATTAATAAATTAATTATATAAAAAATTACTTAAAAATATTTTCTTTTGTAAATATATAAATGGTTAAAAAGAAAAAACCAAAGGACGAGTTCAAGGATTTTAGGAATAATGAAAAATCCGCCTATAAAACCTTCAAAATACCACTCAAATCCATTTTACTTAATCGTGATACTATACAACCAGTTATAAATAATTTGGTTTTTGAAATGAATGATTTGGTTATTCATACTTACCAGTTTATTCGGTTGTATGTTTTGTATCAATTTATCCAAGAAAAACCTTTACCTGAAATAAATGACACATTCATTATGTATTGCATCAAAACATTAGGTTCAAGAGATAATAGAGGAAAGAAAGGAAAGGATACTGAACTTTTGGAAACATTAGATATATTTTATCAAACCGAATACCAACCTTTACTTAACCATGTGAAAACCAATTTGAAAAATACAACCTTTTTACTTCCTTATTTGGCAACGCAAATTCATACTTCTTTATCCAATAACATTCAAGAGCATTTCATTCAACACTTTTTGCGATTTATCAACAAAACTACAAATGAAATTACCGAAGATAAAGCGTCTTTATTTCAATTCAAGAAACAAGTAATGGAGTTTGATGAAACAAATGAAGCATTTGATGAATGGAAACACACTCATTTACAAAAGATTATTCCTGAAAATATAAAAAAGTCAATATACTATGATGTGAAAGTGAAACCTTTTGATTACTTGAAAGGAATGTTATACATGAATTCTATATTGGAAAAACAAGAATGCAAATTATTCCAACCCTTACCATTAAGAAACAATATTATTCCAAAACACATTATTATTGATACTGCAAGTTTGATAAATTTGTTTTGTCCTGAAAAGGATAAAGAAGGAAATAAAGTAAAAAAGGGTGAGTTATTGAGTAATGTGAAAGATAATCAAAATGAAGTGTGGTGTAATTTTTTGAATTTGAAACATAGAATATTCAAAAATAAACATTACCAGTTTCATAACCAAATCCAAACAGACGGAATTAGTTGTTGTCTGTTATTTATTAGAAAGGTTTTGAAGGATAAAAAATGGGGTTCAAAAGTTCCTGTATTGCAAGAGCAAGATTTTTACAATATTGAGAATTTATCAAAAGAACAATTAGATACTTTGAAAGAAAGGAACATTGTAGGTTGTGACCCTGGTAAGCGTTCGTTGGTTTATATGATGGATAAAAACGGAAACAAATTACAATACACAGCACCACAAAGAAAAAGAGAAAGTAAAACAAAAACAAACCAAAGAATTTTATTAGAGGAAAGGAAACGACATGAAATTATTGAAAAAGAAACTCATTTATCGTTTCAAAATAGTAAATCAGTTGATTATGAAAAGTTTAAAATGTATCTTGTGGAGAAAAACAAGTTGAATAAAGAAACTATTGAGTTTTACAAACGAGATACATGGAGAAAAATGAAATTTAGACAATATAGTTATGGTAAGAAATCAATAGATACATTTTTGAATAAAATAAGGGAAACTTTTGGTGAAAATATCCTAATTGGTTATGGAAATTGGAGTAGAAGCACACAAATGAAACACTTTATGCCTACTATGAATAAAGGATTAAGAAAACTAATCCATAAGAAATATGATACAATTACTATAAATGAATGTAATACAAGTAAAAAGTGTTGTGATTGTAATAATGATTTAGAGTATTACAAAGATAAAGAAGGGAAGAAAGTATTTAGATTATTGGTATGTTCTGATTGCGTGAGTTGCGAAAACAAAAAAATCGTATTTAGAACAAGAGACGCAAACTCTTCAATAAACATAATGAAATTAACACAATCTTGGATAGAAAAACAAGAAAGACCATTATGTTTTCAAATTTCGTCTTTCACATCTTCAAGTAAAAACAAGGAAGATGAAAAAGTAAGACCATCGTAGGTGAAATTCCTACTATTGATTTTACATTTTTTCTTATTTTTTGCCTAATAAAATGGGCGTTTTAAATGAGAAAAGGTGTAAAAAATCCACAAATTAATTTGTCGTATATGCATTGGTCATCATTTAGACAAGCTTGTGCTGAAGGGCATATATAAGTTGCAAAATGGGTGCTGCATTTATTGGACAATTCACCAACACAAAAAAACATGGTTACTGCATATAAAAGAAGCGCATATATATTTGCATGCGAAGGTGGACATTTGCATGTTGCAAAATGGTTAAAAGAAATACTAAAAATAGAAATATCAACACACTGTCAGTTGTTTGCATTTCATTATGCTTGTAATAAAAATCATGTTCATGTTGTTAACTGGATTTGTAACTTAGACCCGTCTTTATGGTATTATGAAGTGGAAGACGGACACATAGTAAAAAACTATCACATGGTGAAAACCCACGAATTTAATAAATTAATGTTATGTTTAGATGCAACCGGTTATTTATCTGTAATAAACACTGGGTTTATTATAGACATTTATGATTTTCTATTTCCATATGACGAAACCTTTTATGAAAATTATTTAGATTAGGGTTTTATGGGGGGTGCGGCCGAATGTCTTGACCATAGGTTTGTATAAAAGAGCGAACGCAGTGAGCTCGTTATAAGGCCTCCTGAGCATAGCACCTTAAAGATCCGATGTTCGCTCTTTAATAAAAATAATTACAACAACATGTTTAATAAAGTTATAATCATAAAGAATACAGGATTATGTGTTAAAAATGTTACGCGGCTTTACGCCTTTGCGCATGGCAACGTTACTTTTCTCTTTGAAAAGGTGTAAAAATTGAACTTGTTTTTTTACAAATATAGTTTTGACAAATAAACAAATAATAATAAAATGGTATTAACGCGTCGTCAAACATATTTGAAAACTCTTGCCGCAGAGGCAGACCGGTGTCAATTACTAGCATACAACTTTAACTTTGACCCTAATTATAAAGATGAACCAATGTGGGGAATTCACGAAGAAATTGGATTGTTTCATTATTATCTAGAGGTTGAAGACAATTATGAAAATTATATGTATATCGGAAAGGGATTAATTGAAATGCTTGAACCATACCAAGAATTCAAAACCTTAGTGGATTTGTTACGAAAACTGTGAAACCATATTTGTTTATGGTGCTAAAATTGAATTGTTTTTTATCAAACACGTATTTAAACAAATATATACACCAAATATGGAAGAACAGTTTTATATATATTGCAAAAACGGATGTTTGGAAGAAGCAAAAAAATTATTAGAAACATATCCGCAAATAGATATGTCATATAAAGGTTGGTCGCCATTTAGATGGGCTTGCGCAGAAGGACATATGGAAGTTGCACAATGGTTGTTATCGTTACACGATAATGTTTCAACACGACAGAGAATAATTTCTGCATATAACAGTTATGCGTATATATTTGCGTGTGAAGGTGGGCATTTACATATTGCGCAATGGTTGAAAGAAATACAACTAGCAGAAATATCTCGCAGCAGCCAATGGGTGGCATTTCGCTATGCTTGTGATAATAATCACTTTCATGTAGTGGATTGGATATGCAATTTAGACCCATCATTATGGTATTATACAGTGGAAGACGGTCAAATGATTGAATGTGAAAACGCGTTTGAAACCCATGAATTTAATAAACTAATGCTGTGTTTGGATGCAACTAATTATTTGTCTTTGCTTGGTGCAGATTTAATAATGTATATTTATGATTTTATGTTGCCAGACGAGGAGCCATAAAGGCATCATAATAGTTATGTAAAAACAGTGTTTTTTTACATAATGGGGACGTTTTACAAAACCGATGCCAAATAACATCCTTTATAGGTTTCCACACCAGAATGGTCTAAATTAATAGACACGTCCACAAAAATTTCTCCGCCTAACTTCTGCCATCTATGACAAAACATCCAGTCTTCTGAAAAATAATGGTCAAATTCAACCCCGCAATCAAACAATGCATACGCGTATTTGTTTTCATCGCCCTCTAAAAACGACACGTCATCAGTATATTTTGTTTTAGGATAAGCTGCAAACATAGTTTCAAAGGTTTTGCGCTGTATCATCATAAAGCCAGTTGCCAAGTGTTTAACTTTGGTAAGATTTTTATCAATAGTAATATAATTATTTTCATAATTAATGTTATAACGCACCAAATTGGTTTTAATAAAGTCTTCTTCAGACATAACACTAGAAATGTTTTCTTTTTTATATCTTTGTTTTAACGTAGCAAGCTGGTCGCTAGTAAGTGTATTCCACCTATAATTTTTAATAGGATAAATGCCTCCAACCAGTGGTTTATTTGCCATTAGTAGTTTAAAAACATCAACAGGGTTCCATGTAATATCCGCATCAATAAAGAGAAAATGGGTTGCCTTTCCACCATCAGCATGCATTGCTTTTGCAACCAAATTATTTCTAGCACGTGAAACCAAACTATCGTTTCTGCAAAACACAACGTCGGCTTTAATGCCGTATTCTTTGCAAGCAAACAGTGTTTGAATTAGCGACTGCATATAAGACACAAAAACAGTGCTGTTATAACAAGGGGTCATAATAATTAAATTGGGGCTATTTTCAGCAACATATTTACGAAACTCCATGTCCATAATTTGTTCTGGACTTTGAGAACCAAGTTTTTCTTCCACGTGCATTTCAATATTTGAAGATGTCATTATGCAGAAATAATTTAATAGTTATTTAAGTCCTTTATTTCACAATATAATTTATAATGAACTGGAAAAAAATAGCTGCCAAGTTTATTAAAAACAAAAAACCAAATGAAACTTTAGAAATGGCGTTAAAAAAAGCCAATGCACATATGCAAACTTTAAAACGCGGGTTAAGTTCACGAAAGTTAAGTTCACGTATGCGAAAAAAAACGGTAAAGCGTAGTTAAAAAATAATAAACGGGTTGTTTTTTATTATTTTTTTATAGAGTGGGCTAATGCCTTACGGTGGGCTAATGCCTTACGGTGGGCTAATGCCTTACGGTTTAGGCAGTGGCGGGGGCAGGAACAGCCTTAATGAAGTGGGGCTTCAAGTATTTTTGAAGGTTAAAGAAGTTCAGGCTATCAGCAGCACTAAGCTTAAGAAGCTTAGACAGCTTGGCATCAGCATGAATAAGTCTGCCGTTGGCTTTGTCTTTAAGGCCGTTAGCAGTAATATAAGCACTAATTTCCTTAGAAACTTCAACACGAGACATCATGGTGCCAGCTTCCTTGCCAAGGAATTTAATCAGCTCATCACTGATTTGAGAGGGCTTAACAAAACCAGAGGGTTGTTTGTTACCAGAAGCACGCTTTCTGGCACCACTAGCCTTGGCAGCCTGTTTCATTTCACGAGCAATGGTCTTTTCAAGAACTTTGTATTCGGTCTTAAGAGCACTGTGGAGAGCACCGATTTGCTGGATTTTAGAGCCAAAATCAGCAAGTCTGGTTTGCAGAGAAGCAACCTCCTCGGCAACGGGAGTAAGGTGCGTCGCAGATGCTCCGACAGCAGGTTCAACAACAGGGGTGGGTTCAACAACAACGGGGGCAGAAGCGACAGGGGCAGCAGCCTTGGGTTTACGAGAAACCTTGGTTGCAGGCGCCTCAGCGGCAGCGGGGGTAACAGAAACAGAAACAACGGGAGCAGCAGTGGAAGCAGCAATAGTAGAAGCGGATTTACGAGCCATCTTTATTAGTATACCTTACTATATGTCTCTTTTTTAAGTAGTTTAACGCATTTGTATTTATGACACTATTTACAGAGCAAACCCGCAATAAACCTAATTTACTAAAGCTTCAAATAGTTCATATAAAAACGCATATTGGTTGCGCGCGTCTTTTGACACGGTTGTTAGTGCCATTAAAAAATAAAAAACGCCTAAAGAACGGTCGCCATTTGTTTTTACTAAAGCTTCTCCTAAATTTAAAATTATAATTTGGTTTTGCTCTATGGTTGCGTTTATATCAGGAAATTCGCAGTTTTCAAATAAGTTGCCATTAGGCATAATTGTTTGTTGCGGCACATGTTGCCATAAATTGTAAAAATTAGAATAAAACCATATTAATTCTTCATTTGTTAAGTCTAAAAACCAATTAATCGACGTGTAATGACCTATTAAATCTATTTCAATAAATAAATTACGGGCACGTTCTATGCTAGTTAATGTAGATGTCATTTGTGTATTGTTTGGCTGCGGATATAGAAGCAATGTTAACCTAAGTATTTTATTATACGTGTTTATGTAGGCGGCCATGCTTTTTCGTGTATATGGATTTTCAAACTTAGGTGAATTACTTAATAAATAAAATAAAGACACTACATTAAATACATAGCTTATGTTTGTTTCTGTGTCTGTGTAATGAATATAGCTAATAAACGGCATACTTAAAATTGGGTCTAATGTATAAAAATCGGTGTCGTTTACTGGGGGGTTTTTAGTGCCTTGTTTTAAACGTATCCATTGTTTTGTATAAAACCCACGAAACACGGCTTGTATAAGTCGTGCGGCAACATGTTGTTGTTGATACGTTTTACAACGATTTAACAGGGTATCTTTATTTCCAGACACTTTTAACCCAACATGTTTTGCAAATATTTTTAACATTTTTAATGTTATTTTGTTTGATAAAAATCCATAAAGATTATTTTTTATCCACATTTTATTTGTATTTTCTGGTTTAGACAATATAGCTGGCATAACCTAATATTTTATGTTTGTTTTTATGTCATTTACCACCCTTATTTGGTAATGACCCCGAAAAAATTGATTGCTATAAACGCTGCATAAATTGAATAACAAAAGCATATAAAGCCTCTGTTTATTAAATCGTATACCAACAATGTCTCAGTCCAAGTCTTCTCCTATTGTTATTGATGCTGCTAACTGGCAGCCCAGTCAGTTTCGTTTTATGCCCCCCAAAGTTAACGACAAGGGTGGTAAGTCTGTTAGTCTAATTAGCAGCCAGAGTGGCCGCAGTTTGCATGTAAGCACTCCTTTGCTTACTACTTGGGGTATTAGTGATTACACCGACAAGGATACTGGTGTGTCTGATGGAAAATATAATATTTCGTTTACTTTTCCCAATGACCAGTATGGCACTCCTGCTACTAAAATGTTTTTGGAAAAAATGAAGCAATTTGAACAAGCTATTTTGGAAGCCGCTGTGCAAAACTCTGAACTATGGTGGGGCGATCATCTTGAGCTTGGAATTGTTAAGCATACTTTCTTCCCGATTTTGAAGTATCCTAAGGATGCTAAAACCAAGAAATATGATTACAGTAAAATGCCAAACTTGAATGCAAAGGTTCCCTTTTATGAAGCTGAAAATAAGTGGAATGTTGAAATTTACGACACCAAGGGACAACTGTTGTTTCCTAATACCAATGACGCTCTGAAGCCTGACTACTTTGTTCCCAGACTTAGCAGCGCAGCTGCAGTTTTGCAATGTGGTGGCATTTGGATTGGCGGAAAGGGATGGGGTGTTACTTGGAAGCTAGTTCAGGCAGTGGTTAAGCCTAAAATTACCGAAAGCGTGTTTGGTAAGTGCCATATTAAACTATCAGAGGAAGAAGAGGTTCAAATCGAAGCGTCTGACCCTGATGCGGCCGATGTTGAACCTGTAGAAAAAGCCCCGTCCACTGAAGTTAATGATAGCGATGACGAAGTCCCTCCTGTTATTAGAACCGAAACAGTTATCCAACCCGCCGAAGAGCCTATCGCAGCACCTGCGACGCACCTTACACCTGTTGTAAAAACTGTTGTTAAAAAGGTTCCCGCTGCGCCCGCGCCGGTAGAAGAGCCTATCGGAGCACCTGCATCCGCGCCTGCATCCGCACCTGCCGCCGCTCCTAAAAAAGTTGTTAAGAAGGTTGTTGCCAAACCTTAAATATAAGTAAACCATAAGTATAAACAGGTAAGTAGTGTTTTTTTATGCAACCCATGTTTCATAAAAAATAATTATATAATATACAAAAAATGCCACCAAGACGCCGCCGCACTCGTCGTCGACCAAAATACAATCGTTACCGCAAAACACGCCAAAATAAAAAATTAAATTGCCATCCAAACGTTAAACCCGAAAACAATGAAACATGTTTAACAAAAGAAGTTTTAATGCAAATTAAAACAGACTTTAATAAAGACCATCCAACAAGTCCTATATTGTCTGACCGACCTATTCTTATTTGGCGTGAACTTAAATCCCGTATCTTAAATGACGAATGCAATGACGACCGGTGTTTATTAAAAGAAATAGACGACCCACAAAAACGACACGCCGCTTTAAAAAATCTGTTTGCGCCAGAACATCCGCCGTCTTGGCTTAAAAATCCTGTTGAATGGCTAAGTAATGAAGATATTGACAAAGTTATGGCACAATATGAACAAACATTTAAAGATTTTAAATATTTAGGGACAACAAGTCGCGATTATGATTTTAAATTTTCAGATGGAAGTTGTGTTGAAGACCAATTGTGTAAAATGAATTTAGAACAACTTATTAAATCTGGTAAACAAAGATTTGCTGCTGTTTTTAATTTAGATACCCATGACCAAAGTGGTTCGCATTGGGTGTCTTTTTTTGTAGATGTTCCGCATAAGCTTATTGTGTTTTTTGATAGTGCAAAAGGAGGTGTTCCTAAAGAAATAGAACGTTTACGTGACGCCTTTATTGCGCAAGGAAAACAAACGGGCATTGAATTTGTTTTTAAAACAAATACCAGCGATCATCAACAAGGTAATACTGAATGCGGCGTTTATTCTATTTATTTTATTGTTGAAATGTTACGCTCTGTTTCCAATGTTGAAAAATTTATGAATGGAAATATTACCGATAAAGAAATGGAGGAACAACGATATAAATTTTTTAATGCTCCTGCAAAAATATCTGGTTAATTTATCCAGACAATGAACAATACAAATAATTCTAATGTAAGTAACTCTGTTATCAATGCAAATTCCAACGCCAATACCGTTACAGAAACCGATGTGTTAAACCACATGAAAGGACTAAAATTTCATACAATTATATTGTTTAAAAACAAAGACGGTAAAGTAATTGATGCATTGTCTATTGATAATAGTTTTACAAAAGAACGATTAACTGAATATCAAAACAAATATCAATATGGCGACAAAATACCAGAAAACCTTCGTGCGCCAAAAACTTTTTCAGAATGGTGGGAACAATTAGATGTTAAACAATATTTTAAAAACCAAATGGAAAAGGATTATTTAATGTCTTTATATATACAATCGCTTGACGACCCAACTATACCGTCTAATATTAATGTTGAACATCATACAATTTCTGTAAATACCGATAGCGATGTTACCGATTTTCTTGATTTTTTAAACGATTTGCGTGAAAAACTTGGCGTAAAAATGCAAGGCGGTGGCACTCCACTAGAAGATAAAATATTTGAAAAACGCACCGAGTATGAAGAAACAATAAAAAACATTAAAAAAACAAAAGATCTTTATGACAAATACGGAAACCTACCTATTGTAAAAGAAATTTTTGGAAAAGCGGCTATACAAGAACTTATTAAAACCATGCCAAAAGATAGATTAGAAGATGAACTTAAAAAACTTTATGAAGAACTGGAAGCAATTGTGAATGCAAACACATCAACAATACCAATTCAGCAACCCCAACAACAAACCTTAACTAAAGAAGCAATAATTACTATGTTAAAAACCCCTAAAACATATGACGGATTGTTTAACCCTAACCCATAATAAACGCATTTTCTTTATTGACCGGCGTTGAAAAATACTGATTTATAAGATAATATCCACCATCTGTTGTTTTTAACAAAGACCCCATTAAAGACCTTGCCAAAATATCATTAAATCCAACATTATCTACCGTTAACATTACATAATCCAAATTTTGTTTTTGCACAATTTGAATACATTTTAATAGCCCTTTACAAAAATCTTTATCGGACAATGCAAAACTTTTATAAGACCCACATAAATTTATTGTTAATTTGCCATAATCCAAGTTTTCATAAATTGTCATTGCATCTTCTAAAAAATATGCCGCCAAAGGTTGTCCTGTTGTTGCGTCTAACCATGCAAAAATCCATAACATTTCAGCATCTGACCGCGCCTTTATTGCAGCTGTATTAAATAACGCCGCAAACTGGTGCGAAGCATTAATGGCATCTATAACTGGATATATAAAAGACCAATTGTTTTTTGTTATTTGTTGAACGGGTAATGCAATTGTATTATTAGATTGTTTGCCCAAATAATATAACCCAGTATTAAAAATAATAAAAGGCTTTACGCCAAAACATGGCGCGTATGATTTGTATAAAAAAGTTTGAATACTTGGATTTTGACGTCTGCAATTAAAAATATGTGTAGAAAGCAGTTTTCGCGTGGTTTCTTTATGGGAACATGCCAAATAACTAATTGTATAAATGTTTTTTTGACCTACTGTTAATGGAAGCGACGCTACGCAACCGTCTTTTCCAAGCGTAACATATGGACTATGCGAATGTCCTGAAAAAATGGTGTCAAATTTTGGCACATCCATTGTAAATAATGTTGCGTCAGATGGCAAATAACAGCAATTTAGTATGTCTGTAAATACAGTCTTTATTTCAGGGGTTTCTATTTGGTGCGTGCTAAACGTTTTAAACAAAAGTGTGTTTACATATTTGTTTCTATATGGAATTTTTTCTATTAAGGTGCCGTCCGCGTTTAATATATTTTGCGCCCAACTATATGGTGTATGCATTACTGGCATATGTGACCAAAATGGATATGCTACATGAACATATATAAAAAACCCCAAAGAAATAAAAAACAGGGCAATAAATACTATTTGCTCTGTAATAAGCATTTATTTATTAATATAAAATATTTGTATATGTTATACGCATGGAACGTTTAGTAATTGAAAACAACGAACATTTAAGAGATTGCGTAAACCGGTATTTTCTAAACGAAAAGTTTAGAAAAGATTATCCAATTGGAACTTGGATTACGTCTGCGGTTACTGATATGAGTAAGTTGTTTAAAAATAAAAAAAATTTAATGAAGATATTAGTGCTTGGGATACAAGCAACGTAACAAATATGGCAGAAATGTTTATGAATGCATTTGAGTTTAACCAACCAATAAATACTAGTGCGGATGGCAACTGCTGGAATGTTAGTAACGTAACTAATATGTCTACTATGTTTTGCTATGCATTTAGTTTTAATCAAAATATTAGTAACTGGAATACAAGCAACGTAACAGACATAAGTCACATGTTTGCTGAGGCAAGAGATTTTAACCAGCCAATAAATACAAGCGAAGATGGAACTTGCTGGAATGTAAGTAATGTAACAAAAATGAATAATATGTTTAGTTTGGCATTTGCATTTAATCAACCTCTTGATAGATGGAATGTTAGTAACGTAACCAATATGGCTAACATGTTTCATGGCGCAACTGTATTTAACCAACCTATTAACGCATGGATTTTTCATCCAAAAGTAAAAATAGATAATATGTTTAACGAAAACTCTGTGTTTTTAAACAATCCAGAAAATTATATTTTTAATATGTCTACAAAAATAGATAGTATAATACCAGAAAACTTTAAAGAAATTCGAAAAAACTTAATTGTGTCGTATATGTTAAAAAACTCTGTTAGACGCACAAATATTGGATCCACTCGTTTTCCGCAAAATCCGGACACATTATCCGTATTTAACGGAGTGCAAGATTTTTTAGAATTTCAAAACAAAGGCGGGAAAAAAACGCAAAAACGGCGTAAAAAACGTGGCACAAAAACCAATAAAAAATAATTATATTATATATTTATATATGGAGCGTTTAGTAATAATAGATAATCAAGATCTACGAAACAAAATTAAGTTGTATTTTGAAGAACATACTTATGAAGACAATCTTTTTAAACGTAACCATCCAATTGGAACTTGGATTACAACAAATGTTACTAATATGAGTGAATTGTTTATGGGCAAATACGACTTTAACGAAGACATTGGAAATTGGGATACAAGAAACGTTAATACAATGAAGCGCATGTTTTATAACGCATACGTATTTAATCAAGATATTAGTAGATGGAATACAAGCAACGTAACAGACATGAGTTACATGTTTACAAATGCAGTTGCATTTAACCAACCCATAAACACAAGTGCTGATGGCCAATGTTGGAATGTTAGCAGGGTTACTAATATGTATTATATGTTTTATGCTGCAAAATCATTTAATCAACCACTTGATAGATGGAATGTAAGTAATGTTTTAGATATGCGTTATATGTTTTATGCTGCGTCGGCGTTTAATCAACCTATTAATACATGGAATTTTAATCCAAGTGTTAATTTTGTTAAACCGTTTTTTGGCGCCGTTAGTTTTATAAACAATCCAGCAAATTATATTTATAATATGTCTGAAAAAATAGACAGTATAATACCAGAAAACTTTAAAGAAATGCGAAAAAACTTAATTACATCGTATTTGTCAAAAAACGCTTTAGAACGCACAAATATTGGATCCACCCGTTCACCTCAAAATCCGGACGCATTATCCGTATTTAACGGGGTGCAAGATTTTTTAGAATATCAAAACAAAGGCGGGAAAAAATCGAAAAAACGGCGTTACAAACGCAGTTCCAAAAAAATGTTGCGTAAATCCAATAAACAAAGGTAAAACCATTTAAAACATATTTGCAATTTTTATATGTAAACATGTTTCAACTTTCAGAATTTCAAGAAAAAGCTATACAAGCAATTAATGATGGGCACCACGCACTTATAACAGCGCATACTGGCAGTGGAAAAACATTGCCAGCAGAGTATGCCATAAAACACTTTGTTTCACAAGGAAAACGCGTTATTTATACTAGTCCAATTAAAGCACTTTCTAATCAAAAACTTTATGATTTTACGCAAAAATACCCAACAATATCATTTGGACTTTTAACCGGTGATATTAAAACAAATCCAGCAGCAAATGTTCTTATTATGACAACAGAGATTTTGTTAAACAAGCTTTATGGAGGAAGCACTGGAATTGAAATGGATATTGAAACCGAATTGGCTTGTGTTATTTTTGATGAATGTCACTATATTAACGACAAAGACCGTGGCCAAGTATGGGAACAAGCAATTATGATGCTTCCAAAACATGTGCAAATGGTGTTGCTTTCCGCAACAATTGATAATCCGCAGGGGTTTGCAAATTGGATTGAAAATTGTGGAGAAAAACAAGTGGTTTTATGTTCAACAACGCATCGTGTGGTTCCGCTTACGCATTATATTTATCAAACTGCAAATGAAGGATTTTTTAAAAAGGTGGGCGACAAAGCTATTGCAGAAAGTTTACGAAAAAACATGAATAAATGTGTTTGTATAAAGTCAGCAGATGGCGTCTTTATGGAGGATACATATAATACTTTTTATAATATTGCCAACAAATATGATACCGCTTGTAATCGCAAATATGTGCTTAATAACCTTGTAGAACACATGAAAACCGAAAATATGTTGCCTGCAATTGTCTTTGTGTTTTCAAGAGCACTTGTAGAACAATGTGCAGCATCAATTACAGTTCCATTGTTTGATGACAGCATAGACGACATGCTTCCATATCATAAAATAGAAACAGAATGTGAACGCATTTTACACCGATTGCCAAATTGGCGTGAATACAAAGAACTACCAGAATACCAACAATTAGTGGGGCTTTTGGTAAAAGGCATAGGCATTCATCATTCTGGTATGTTGCCAATTTTTAGAGAAATAGTTGAACTAATGATTTCTAAAAAATTTATAAAACTCCTTTTTGCAACAGAAAGTTTTGCTATTGGATTAGATTGTCCAATTAGAACAGCAGTGTTTATTTCTTTAGAAAAACATGATGGCGCAGCGCAACCAAGATATTTATATCCGCATGAATATACACAAATGGCCGGCCGAGCCGGTAGGCGAGGCATTGACACAGTAGGTAATGTAATACATTGCATAAACCTTTTTGCATTTCCCCCAAAACATATTTATAAAACCGTGTTAAGCGGTAATCCACAAATACTTAATAGTAAATTGCAACTTTCATATCAAATTGTGCTTAAAAGTATGCAAACAGGGCAATCTCTTTATGACCTTGTTTCAAAATCAATGATGATGGACAAATTTAATAAAGAACGCGCCGCAAAACAATTTCAAATAAATGAATTACAGGCGGCCTTAGAAAACAAACATGAACAACAACAATATATTACAACCCCCATAGATATTGTTAAAAAATATATAGCGGCTACGCAACCAAAAGTAACAAATCGTATTTTAGACCAGTATCCAAAAGTTAAAACTGATGCGACTTTTATAAAACAGCTTGAATGTATGGAACAAACATTAAATAACCTTCAAGCAAGTCTTGAAACCATGGACAATCAAATAAACATGGAAGAAACAAAGATAAAATCGGTTTTACAAACATATATTGACCGGTGGCCGCAGTTTATTGATTGTTGTAGTGCATTATGTGGGTCAGAAGTAAACCCTGTATTGTTGGCTGCAATTATGTTTGAAACAGAGTTTTTTAAGGACTTTGATGCAATTTCATTGGCGTCTTTATTGTCTATATTTTGCGAAGTTCGTATAAAAGACGATTTTGTTGAATGTGAAGATGAGTTTATGAAAACACAACTTAATTTATTAAACGACTTGGCGGTTGCATTGGTGCGCACGGAAGAACACAATAAGCTGGTTCCAAGCATTAAAGACACATTTTTACCAGCAATTGTAGACGATGTTGTTGAATGGTGTTTATGTGAAAATGAGGGGGAATGTAGAGCAACATTGCAACAATTAGATATTGTAAAAGGTATTTCTGTTGGTGATTTTGTAAAGGCTTTGTTAAAAATCTCTGTTTTAGCAAGGGAACTGGCAAACGTGGCAGACTGTATTGGACAAATAGATTTAAAACATCGTTTGTCGCAGATAGATGCGCTTTTATTAAAACATGTGGCAACAAATCAAAGTCTTTATTTATAAGTTGCAGCCATATAAAGAAGTTTTATAATAACCAGTTAGTTATTATAAATGTTTGCGCGAAGATTTTTTTCACATAGTCACAGAGTAAGTAAGCCGCTAGTTGTTTATACCGATGGGTCTTTTATGTCAGATTTGCTTATTGGCGGCATGGGTCTTTATTTTCCAAATAATGAAATGACCAGTTTAAGCATTAAATATGTTAATAACGAACATGCACCCACTTGTCAACGATGTGAATTATTGGCTGTAAAATACGCACTTATTATACATAATGCATGGTTTAATGATAAAGACATGCATATTTTTACCGATTCGAAATATACTATAGATAGTCTTATGTTGCATAGTTGTGTTTGGAAAACAAATGGATGGATAACAAAGACAGGAAAACAAGTAAAAAATCAGGATTTGTTAAAACCGATGGTTTCATATATAAATATGTTACCTGCGTCTAGGATAAAAATTAACTATGTGCCTGCTCATAGTAACCAATTGGATATGCATTCAGTAAATAACCGTATTGCGGATGCATATGCGCGACGTGGTCTTATTATGTCCGATAAACCTTGGCCAGCAAATTTTGTCCACCCATTGGATTAACCGGTTTTCCTTCTGGCAATACGGATATGCCGACCGGAATATATGTGCTTGGGCTATTATAGTGCATAAACGACATTGATAATGGCAGGGCTTTTGCCAAAGGGGCTTGCACAGAGGCTTGCACAGGGGCTTTTGCCAAAGGAGCTTGCACAGAGGCTTGCACAGGGGCTTTTGCCAAAGGAGCTTGCACAGAGGCTTGCACAGGGGCTTTTGCCAAAGGGGCTTGCAATAAAGTCTCTTCTTTTGGTAAAACAGTTTTTTCTTTTAACACATATGGTTCAATATTGATTTGTATTTCTTCAAATGTTTTGGTAAAAAGATTAACTATTAATAATTTATACGTATCACCTTGTGTTTTTACATTAGTTGATATAACACCTGTGCAACTATTTATAGCAAAATCAGCCCTTCCAAATAAAACATAGTTATTATCGGCATGCTCTAGCAACCCAATAACACATGTATTTCCAGCAACAACGTCATATGATTTAATTTGTTTATGCAAAGCATCTTTTAAAACTTCATTTGCATGCACTTCATTCCATTGTGGCGCGTTTCCATTTTGCACTTCTGAATAACAGTTTTCAATTAACCTTAATTCAAGTTTGGGCGTATTAAAGTAACCACCATTTTCAACATTTCCACACGCATAACAGTTAAATACCCGTATGTTATTTTTTGCAGTATGCGACCCACATATTGCGCCATTAATTTGTTTTTCGCCTACTACATTGCCAGTAGTATAACAATTACGTATTTCAATGCTACCAGCAAATGCACCTACAATTCCACCACTGCGGTTTCCCTTAATAATGCCGGTTGAATGACATGACTTAATAATTGTGTCATCAATTCCATAACCGGCTATTCCGCCAGCACCAATGCCAATTATGTCGCCAGTAGAATAACAATTTTGTATTAACCCTCCATGAGTAAAATATGCACCAACAATACCACCGGCATGATTTCCACAAACGGTTCCTGTGCTAAAACAACTATCTAGCGTAATATAAGAACATCGCGCACCAACAATGCCTCCGGCTCCTAAAACCCCCGACGTAACACCGTTATACCCAACAATTCCGCTACTAGAACATTTAATAATAGTTAGATTTTGCGAATTTGCGCCCACAATACCACCGCACCCTTTTGCAATACACCCAGTAGAATGACACCCGACAACATAATTGTTTGCTGCATGTAATCCAAACCATTGTTGACATATGTATCCACCGCCTTGGTCATCATCTTCGCCGGCTAAATCAATCCAAAACAATTCTGTTGTTCCTTCTCCAAACACGGTTATGTTAAATATTTTTATACCAGAAAACCCAGAATTACCAAACGACCCATTTTGAATAAGCCCTGGGTAATTAATACAATCTAATATTTTTATATTTGTTTGCACACTTGAAGAACCAAATTGTATGTTATTTGCACCGCATATAAAGTGTTGATAATTAATTGAAAATTCAATGTCAGTTAAAAAGTTTATGCACGCGCCGTCAAACTCTATAGTAATTGGCCATGCACTAATTGTAGTCCATTTTTCTAAATTGTAGCTATATTGGGTTTCAAGACCAATCTGTCTTATATTTATTACTGAATTGGACAAAGAAGTCATTATGATTATAATTAACCTATATAAAAGGTTTTATACATTACTTGTAAAATGAATAATATTACAAGAAACGGAAAAAAATGGTCTACGCCTGAAGTTTTGCGATTGCAGCGCGAATGGGAACTTTTAGAATTGTCGGTTGGCGAAATTGCAAAATTACATTGTAGAACTGAACGCGCAATTGAATTTAAATTAGTTGCAGAGGGATTTGCAACATATAATGCAAAAAATGGCATCCAAAAAAACGAGCAACAGTATTACTTTGACTTTGCTAATAAATTACTAATGGCTACGTATGCATAATTACAAAGACATAAAAAAAGCATTAATTTTACTTTCGTCTGCACCAACTACAACTTTGTTTGGCGCCAATGTAATATTACCTTGATTATAGCATAAAATAACAGGTATTCCATTTACGAAGCGTTTTGACTTTAATGCACCATAAAGCTCAAACGAATCATCTACGTCAACCATAATACACATACAGGTATTGCTTTGCACCTTTAAAAACCATTGTTTAACCAAGCCTTCAACGCGTTTACAAGGACCACACCAGTCCGCGCCAAATTTAATAATAATTTTTCCAGGGTTTTTTTCTAAAAGTTTTTCAAAATCAGCTTTGCTTAATACACGTTCAAATGACATTGCGACTATATATATAAATAAAGAACAGTTTTATTTATATACGTTTTTAGCTATTTAAAAAATATGTGCCATGTTTGTTATAATGGATCCTGTTCACAATTTAGATATTAACACATATTCGTTAGATGATTTATTAAATTTGTTTGAACTTGACTATAATCTTAGCGCAAATGACATGTTGCGAGCAAAACGCAAAGTGTTAATGATGCATCCAGACAAATCAAATTTGCCGTCTACGTATTTTATTTTTTACAAAAAGGCCTATGAAATTGTATTAGACCTTCATAGGTCAAAAAATAAAGTTACCGAAGGAACTGTAACCCCTGCACAATCTAAATATACGTCTGAAATAAAATACAATAACTTGGGTAGCAATAACTCTGGAATTACAGAAACAGATAAAACACATTTACAGTCTAAACTAGGTGAAATGGTTCAGTCAGGCGATTTTAGCAAAGTGTTTAACAGTGTTTATGAAGAAAATATGGCAAAAAAAATAAACAAAGACCGTAATACATGGTTTCAACAAGAAACTCCTGATATTTATGCAGGCAAAAACATTACTACAAGTAATATGGCATCAGCAATTGAAGAAGCCAAGCGAAAACAACAAGCAATTTCTGTTTATAAGGGCGTTCAGCCTTTAAAATTTAGTGGAGGAAATAGTATTTATGATGAAGACGAAGACGAAGACGAATATGAAAAACAAGGCAACTATATTGAATGTGATGTTTTTAGTAAATTTAAATTTGAAGATATTCGTAAAGTCCATCGCGACCAACCTGTTACAAATGTATTAGAAAGCGATTATGATAATGTGGAAAAATATGCATCTGTTGAACAATATAACCAAGCACGTAGCAGGGCAATGGGTCCCATTGCATCAAAGGCAGAAAGCAAAGCTATTTTAAAACAACAAATGGAAAACGAACGTATATTAATGATGCGCAAACAACATCGTGATTTAATTTTACAAAGAACATATGAAGAAAAACAACAAAATGCTTTATCTTCGTTTTTGCGATTAGGAAATTAGTATGTATTATATATACATAATAAGTTATGGTTGAAGCAAAAACTTTGTATACTTATTTAGGTGCACTTACTGTTATTATGTTAGTAAGTGCATATAAAAATAAATATGGCGATTCAAATTCAAAAACTGACGCTTTAATTCGCGAATATTTATTGAACGAGTCGCCACTATATGGTATGAATAAACCAAAACTATGGATACATACCGTATATAACGTAAATGCCCGTGCATGGCGCACTGGCGCAAGAAACACAACTGATTTAAATCAACCCTATATTCATACGCTTATTAAAACTGTTATAAATAAATGCGGAAATGATTTTAATGTTTGTCTTATTGATGATGCATCTTTTAAAAAATTGTTGCCAGAATTTGAGTTTTCAGGAACTTTATCAAAAACTCAACGCACGTATGCTTTAATGCAACTTTTATACGTCTATGGTGGAATTGTTGTTCCAAATACGTTTTTGTGTATTAATTCACTCTTTTCCTTGCTTGCAACTAGTGGCGCACCTAAATTTGGTGCAAACACCGCAGTTATGTCTGCTGAAAAATTTTGTCCCACGCTGCGACAAATCATAGACAATTGGCTTAGCACAACTAGTATTCATACATCGTCTGAAGAAATGTTTGTAAAAAAACAACCACAATTGTTAGCTAATCTTGGTGGCACCTTTATTGACCCACGACTTCTTGGATTAGCCGACCGAACCGGAAAACCGATTTTATTAGACGACCTTATGAGCGAAAATTATATAAATTTGGCAGAAGATGCTTATGGTATTGCTATTGACGGTGAAGAAGTTTTGCGCCGTGCAAAATATAAATGGCTTGCATACATATCTACAGCAGAACTAATGCAGTCGCAATTAATTTTAGTTAAATATATGAAAGCAGCAATGGTAGACGAAGCCTTTGTGCCAAACCAAAAACCAAGTATTATGGCAATATAGTTAACACCGTTAATGGAACCGAATGAAAATATTTAATGCTTGACATTATTGGTGTTCCTGTTGCTTTGCATATTTGCCGAACAATGGTAGAAAAACTTTTAAATGTAAGTTTACGCTCAATATAATAAAGTTTAGAATTGTAATAATACGGACGCATTTTTTCTATAAATTCTTTTTCTAATCCATAAAACAATAGCCGTGAAAATGCGGTTTCATCAACCACGTAACCCTTTTCAACCGGTATGCAGATTTTTTTTAATAGTGGTTCTATAAGTTCAAACGTAACCGGTTTACAAAATACTTGTGCCTGTATTGATGCCATTTATATACTTATAAATGATTTCATTAAGTTGTTTGCAAAAAATGCTAATTCTATTGGGTCTTCATGCACTTTGTGAAATATTGTAATGTATTTACACAAAAATGGTAATACTAGGTATTTTTCATTATCAGACAACATATCCGTGTATTTTACATAATTAAAAAAATAATCTAATATGTCTATAACTGAATATCCATAATCATGTATTTCGTTTAACACCGTAATTGCTTTTTTTATATCGCGTTCGCGTAATGCAATTATAAAATTGTTAAACTGTAAAAAAGATATATTTGAACATATATAATTTGCCTTTTCTAATGTAATTGGCGTTTTGTCTGTCCACTGATAAATAAATATTTTTTCAAGATAATTTATTAATACGCGCACTGCGCCGCCACATACATGCAACATAAATTGTTTTGCGTCTGGCTCTATTACAAGTTCTTCGTTTTGAATTATGCGTTCCATTGTTTCTTCCAAATGGTGTGGTAACATTTTTTCTATTTTTGTTATATGCAGTCGAGATTGTAAACTTTCGTTTACTTTTTGTATATTTGTGCATGACGCTATTAACTGCACATTGTTACTATATTTATCAATATAATTGCGAAATACTTGCTGACTTTGTTCGTTTATACTATCTATGTCGTCTACCATTATAATTTTTTTTTTACCTACTATGTTGGACTGCGATTGACAAAACGTTTTCATTTCATTGCGGAAAAATTGGATGCCTTGTTCTTTTAAATTGTTAATAAGCATTATGTTATATTCTGGAAATACCGCAGTTTTTGTCATTCCATAATAATCGCGTATTATTGCATTCATTAATGTTGTTTTTCCAGAACATTCCGCACCTACAATTAATATGTTTAACTCGTGCATATGTATTAATGCATTTAATAGTTCAGCTTGATTTGGCTTTAGTTTAAAATCCTTTATATGATACGGTTTATAGCGGTTTACAAAAGTTGTGGGTTCTATTGCCATTAGTATGCCGTGGCATAAACGTTTTATATATATTTTTTAAATATTCACATAAACACTTTATACTTCATAATATAAAAATGTCAAAATCATTTTATGAAATTTTAGGGGTTTCAGCCGATGCCTCTGATGCCGAGTTAAAAAAAGCTTATAGGCAACTGTCTCTTAAATATCATCCTGACCGGTGTTCTGACCCTGATGCTGCACATATAATGCAACAAGTAAACGAAGCATACGAAACTTTAAGTGACCCTGCTTCTAGACAACAATATGATTTTTCTCTTTCACACCCTCAAGGGCATCCACCTAATATGGACATGTTTTTTCAACAAATGTTTGGCGGGTTTCCTTTTGCACAAATGTTTGCAGGAGGTGGTGGTGGCACTGGGGGAATAAATATTGAAATTGTGCATGGCCCCGGCGGCGCAACCTTTATTAGACAGCGCCAAAATCCAACTGTTGTTCAGATTTCTATTACTTTAGAACAAGCCTTTACTGGCGCAACTTTACCGGTTTCAAAACCTGGGTCATCTGAAGTTGAAATAGTTGTTGTGCCCGCAGGCATTAATAACGGACAAACGATTGCTGTTTCACAAGATTTTCACGTTTGCATTAATATTAGTCCACATCACCTTTTTCAACGTAGCGGAAATGATTTATATACTAAAAAAACACTTACTTTGAAAGAAGCTCTTTGTGGGGCGCAGTTTAGCTTTATGCATCTTAATGGTAAAAACTTGTCATTAAATATTTCAAATACTGTTGTGTCACCGGGTGCAAAAAAAGCGTTTCAAGGCATGGGATTTACGCAAGACGGCAGTCTAATTGTTGAGTTTGATGTTGCCTTTCCAACCGCGCTTTCACAAGAACAACGCGACACTTTAATGGCGGTTCTTTAATGAAACATGTTTTCGTTGTTTTTTAGAACGTCGGGTTTTTTTTTGTTTTTTTTTACCTCCGGTTTGTTCTGGTTCCTGTATTGCTTCATTTTCGTTTTCATTTATAAACGGCGCAGCAACAGCAGAAGCAACAGCTGCAACTTCAGACACAGACGCTTTCTCAGCAACCGGTTCTTCTGCATCATTTCCAAAAAATAAAAACGCGCCTATTAACATTGTTGTTGTTCCTATTAATGTAAATGTTAATATTCGCGGATTTGATAATGCTGCCATTGTTTTGTCTTTTATTATTTCAAAATCCATATTTATAAAATTACTTAAGAAAGTAATTTTATCAAGACCGTATATATGTCGTCATCATACTCTTTTGAAAATTACATGAGCGATTCATTTAAGTATTTGGATAAAATACACCAACACCCATTTCTTTGGAAATATAGCACTAATCATATTTATTATCCTAATCCGGAATACTTAAATACTTATATTCCGGAAATACCAGATAACACCCAAGTTTATGCTATTTTATTTACTGTTGAAACAAAAACCGTATATCCATTTGTTAAATTTGCTATGACTGCAAAAGGTCCGCCATCTTTTTATGCTTCTGGCGATGAAAATGAATTTATAATTGAATGCAATAAAGCCGTTTTAAACTCATTTGAAAAACCAAATGGCACGATTAGCGATTTTTTTGATATTGCATTTCGCGGGTTTATAACGTTGTCAAATACCATTTTTGTTTTTTATGACATTTCCCCCCTTTTGCAACAAGGATTTACTTTAGATAATAAATTTAGGTTTATGTTGTCTAGCGAAGTATGCGAAAGCCCAAATAAAGGATTACAATTGCTTAATAAACAAACTGATTACCCTAAATGCGTTTTGTTTCAACCAGTTTATGCATATAATATGGGTTCTTTAGTAGAAGAAATACCATTGCCTGTGGTTGCTTATTGTAAAAATAGCACGCCAGAATTAACTGATTTAGATGAAGATAAAGGTCTTTATTATGTTTTTACAGAACGTTATGTTGATACGCCGAATAAACCACATACCAGATTTGCTTTGTTTTTAATGAACCATAAACCATGGTTGTCTAATACAGATGGCGTAAATACATTTACATTTGTTAAAAATGGCGTTTTGCATTTTGCAGTAAAATCGCCTGACCAGTTTATTGCGATATAATATATGTCTAGTGCCGCCGCTGTTACCGCTCAAAATTCTAATATACAAGCATCGGATAGTTTTAATCCTTTATTGGGTGCCGCGGATTTTTTTATAAAATATGTTTACGAAAATCCATTAAAAGTTTTTGAAAATAGTCCTACAATGCAACAATATAGCTTAATTGCAATACATGCTGCTATGATTGCTTTTTTAATATTTGCTTTACCTGAAAAAATAAGGTTTGTGTCTTATACGTCTTCGTTTTGGCTGGCGTTTTTAATATTAATGATATTTTTAACTAACAATCTCTATGATTTTAGTTTGGTTCCAGTTAAAGCGGATTCGAATTAATAATCACCGTCACCTTCAAAGTCGCCGTCGCCTTCATGGGCTGCATTGTATGCAGCTTCTTCTGCATCCATTTCTTCAATATAATAACGCATTTGTCTGTTAAAACTATCATCGGCAGCTGCATCCAAATATGAATGCAACTCCATAACGTCGTCAGCTGGTAACCCTATTTCACGACGTCCTAAAGAATAAATTGTGTTTGTTGTTTCAGTTTTTGCAGAAGGCACAATTTCCCTAAAAATTCTGTCAAATTCATGGGTAGTTGCGCCCCTTAGCCGATAGGTTTCCGCAAATTGTTCTTTATGTCTTTCAGTTAATGGAACATGTCCTGCATATCGCATTGCGTTTAATACATGTGCATTTAAGTTGTCAATTACATCTTCATAAAGTTGATTTAACAGTCTCATATCTTTAATTGGTTTTACTGAAAGCAATAAACGTATCATTGAGCGATTAAATTTGCTGCCATGTATAAGCAAAATGCTAACTACGTCTACAACTGTTTCTTCATCAATTTGTCCGTCATACGCTACTCGTTTAACTTCACGAATTACTCGTTTAACTAATTCAAACAAAAAATTATCATCGTTTTCTCTTGCATAGTTAGATGCAAAAAACTCTAAAGGCTCTCTTCGCTTTTGACTTGCTAATTGAAGAAAATCGTCTACGCTACCATGAAATGGCGCTCCGCCACGCCGATAGTTGCGTTTAGTTTGACGGCGTTGTTGTCTTTTGCGTTTAGTTTGACGCGGTTTTGTTGTGCGTTGTTTTTTCATTATATATATACTCCGTTAAAAATTGATTGTATTTTACATTTATTTTTAATTAATTAAAACATTATTTCTGATTAATTAAAATGAACTCATTTTCTAGCAAGATTGCTTTTGTTTCTGCTTTTGTAACTGCTGTTACCTTGGCTGTTGTTTTTAAACTATGTTTAGTGTTTACTTGTCAAAGTTTGGTCTATGCAAACGCCATGTTGTCTACAAGTTTTACGTTGCTTGTTTGTTTAAAAATGTATGAAATGCAACATCAAGAAGAACTACAACAACAACAACAACACCAGCAGCAGACTGAAAAACAACAGTCCGAAGAACTAGCTGACGTTACGCTGGTAGAAAAACTAACTGTTGTTAAAAATATTCAACTGTCTTATGTATTACCGTGCATTAAAACAGTAATTAATGATATGTATGAAACTTTTGGGTGGTGCGTTGAACCCGTGTTTTGGCTGTTTGAAAAATATATGCAAGCTGTATATCCATTTAATAATTCTGCGCATACTAATCGTATTGAAATTGTAAATACATTTTGCGTAAATTTAACAAATGTTATTAATAACAATCCAGATATAAATGATTTTGTTAAACAACTTATTTTCAAATTTTGCAAAAATATTATTAGCCATGAAACTAAAAACCCACATTTAAGTCAGGTGTCAGTTGTTTTATATGCACTAGATGAACTAAACACTGAGCTAACAAATATTTTGCAAAAATCGGAAACACAAGTGGATGAACAAGTTGAAGAACAAGTTGAAGCGCAAGTTGAAGCGCAAGTTGAAGCGCAAGTGGATGAACACTTGGAAACACAAGTTGATGAACAAGTTGAAGCGCAAGTGAAGTTGAAGCGCAAGTGGATGAACACTTGGAAACACAAGTGGATGAACACTTGGAAACACAAGTTGATGAACAACCACAGAAACAATATCAGACGACAGCATTGATTACAATTTAGCGCAAGAAAAATAATAAAATTGTTATATAAGAAATAAGTTAGTTTTTCGTTTACGTTTTTTAACAGTTTTTTTACGCAATTTTTTAGTGGGTTTTATAGAGCTTGTTATAGCGGCTGTTGCTGCTGCCGCCGCCGCAGATGATTTTACAATTTCACGTGAATTAATAGTTTGCATTTTTCCATAAAGAGGCACCTTTTTTTTGGTTGCAGTGGATGGTTTATAATTTAAAAACCATGCGTCATATTCCCGAGTGTTTTTTTTGTTTGCAAGTTCAACAAACTTTTCAGCTTTCTTTGCACGGATGTCTTCAAGCATTGGTTGTTTACCAAAACAAGACAAACTAAACCGTTCTAATAACCCACGTTGACTAAGCCGATTTTTTTCTTGAACATCAAATAAAAACTCCGCAATACAGAATAAGCGGTCTTTATAATAATAAGCCTTTTGTGCATATAAAAATGCCAAATAAAATGATAATATAGTGTCTATAGTTGCCACACGAATTTCTTGTGATGCATTAAGTTTTATTATATTATAATTATGACACGCAATTGGTTCATATAAAAACACAATCGATTCTTTACCCATGCGAATTTCAATATGTTTTGGAACAATTTCGCCAATAGCAGCATGTTCAATTAACTCAATTTGTGTATATCCAGCTTGTTCTAATTGTTGTTTAATTAGCAGCGCTTCCCTTTCTGGATTTTCAATTAATACGTCAAAATCCGGTATTTTTGCAACCATATGTTTATTATCTTTTACATATTTACTATATAAACTGCATGCATATCCACCAAAAAACACAGCACCACTGGATATTAACTCATCCCGCACTATTGTAAAAATTTCCTCCTCTATTTCTTCAATGGTTTTGTCTTTATTTTTAATAACAGGATGTCGTTTGTCGCGGTTCATTTTGCGTTGAAATTCAACATTATTGCATCCACTATTTGACCGCAATTGGTAGTATTTGTTTAATAAATTTAACCGTTTATGCACCTTTTCCCAACGACTTACGTCGCCATTTGGGCGTGATAGCTCTAAATACATTCCCATCCGGAGAAAATCCGGACTTGCATACCGTATTCCTCCAAACCGTAGGCTGTCTTTATTTAGCTCTGTAAATATTGGGTCATCAAGCTGCGTAATGTCGGCTACCCCCAAATAATTTACATAAACCTTATATGTTCCATGATGCACACCTGCCTTTGCCTCTACCTCTGTATATCCAGCATCCGTATATAAATTTGCTAATTCAATTGCATCATCCATTGCATTTGGTGAATAAAAATCATAATCTGGCACTTCTAAATCTTTATTATAAAACTGCGCGTCTTTTGGTAATATGTTGTTTATTGCTGTTCCGCCGTAACATATTACCTTTTTTACTTTTAAATAATCCTCCAAAATTTTTATTATTTTTTTTACGTCTTCATTCATTGCAACTTGCTGACCTTGGTTTTTTTCACTTTTATCTACTGCGTTTCTTAATATTGCTAATTCACATTCTTGAAATGTCATTTTTTCATTGCATAGTTTATTGTCATAACGCATTATACTATGTTTCTACATTTTTTTCATTTAACATTTCTATGTAACTTGATACTAAACAATATGACGTTCCGGCCGTTTTAAATATGTTTTCGTATATATCTAATTCCTCGTCATTGCTAGACATTAATAACATTTGGCATGGTTTTGTTTTCATTGTTTCTATTAAAGAAGTAATTCCACACTTTTTGCGACTTGCGCAACGGGTTTCAAACGATGATGGTGCTACCATATAAAATGTATCAATGTCTGTGCGACCAGTTTTAGGGTCTATGCTTACTTTTTTTGTTAACCCCATACTTTCTGTATACTCTATATGCGTGTATAAAGGTAAGTCTATAGTTCCGCTATAAATATTTACTAAATCTACATATTGCACACATTTTTCAATACATGGATGATTACTTGGTTTATTGCCAGATGTTTGGTCGTGCATAATTACTACTTTATCAACTAAATCATTAAACAATGTTGAACCATTTACTTCTGTGCTTGCCGGCAATAAACGCGAACCAAATGTTTTTTGTATAATGGAAGACAACCGTTGAAATGTGTTTGCTGATGGGGTTTTTACGCGTAAATGTATAAATACTGGTCCAGCGTTTGTTTGTATAAACGCCTTGCTTGCTATATGACTAAATGCCGTGTCTACCGTTAATGTTAAATCGGTTTCTATACGTTTGTATTCTACGTCGGATGAATATGATACATACTCTGTATTATCACGCGTATAAATTTCAAAATCAAACACTCTTACTCCGCGATTTATTAATTCTGTTAATTGTTCTTTACTTGCTTTGTTTTCATTTATTGCACTGTTATATGAAGATTTTATTATAAACTCGCGTAAAGGAAAATTTAAGTTGTCGGATGTATTTTTCATTTGTTGCTGCTGGGTTGTTTCTGCATTTTCAAACCCTTCGCTAATAGTTTCTTTTTTAGTTGCTTCTCTAATAAAACTGTTTTCTCGATATAAGTTAAAAACTATTATTGACGCTAATACTATTATAATAATTAATGCAAATGCCGTTAAATATGTCATTTATACTTTGTTTAATGATAAAAAAAGGTTGAAGATAAAATAATATTATCATCAAACAAAATATATAAAATGGCAGGAGGCTTATTAAATCTTATATCTGAAGGCAATAATAATGTTATACTTACCGGAAACCCATCAAAAACTTTTTTTAAAGTTACTTATTCAAAATATACTAATTTTGGTCTTCAAAAATTTCGTATTGATTTTGATGGACAACGCGATTTGCGTATGAGCGAACAAAGTCAATTTCGATTTGTTATTCCTAGAAATGCGGATTTGTTAATGGATACATATATTGTTGTTACTTTGCCACATATTTGGAGCCCTATTTATCACCCATGTGAAGAAACTGGCAATTTATGGGCACCTTATGAATTTCGTTGGATTAAAAATATTGGCACTAATCTTATTAAAGAAATTGAAATAAGGTGCGGCAATTTTACGTTGCAAAAATATAGTGGCGAATATTTAGCAGCTGTGGTAGAGCGTGATTTTGATACTGCTAAAAAACAAATGTTTTATGATATGACCGGTAATGTGGCTGAACTTAATGACCCTGCGAATTCTAACGGCCGCGCAAACACATACCCGTCTGCATATTATACACCTAGCAATAACGGCGCTGAACCAAGTATACGTGGGCGTCGATTATATATTCCGTTAAATATGTGGTTTTGTTTAGACAGTAAATGTGCATTTCCTTTAGCAGCTATGCAATATAATGAATTGTCTATTACTGTTACTATGCGTCCGGTTGAAGAACTTTATCAAATTCGTGACGTATTTGATGCTGGAAATCGATTTCCATACATGCGACCTGATAATACCCGCACTGAACACCTTTTCTATAGATTTTTACAAACTCCACCTGCTGTTAAATTGGATGCAGATAATTATGAAAACAAAACTATATCTTGGAAGGCTGACGTGCATTTAATGGCTACATATTGTTTTTTATCAGGTGAAGAACGCAAACTATTTGCGGCAGAAGACCAAGTTTATTTAATTAAAGAAATTATTGAACATCGATTTGAAAATGTTACTGGGTCAAGAAAATTAAAAATCCCTTCTACTGGAATGGTGTCTGGGTGGATGTTCTTTTTTCAACGCAATGACGTTTATATGCGCAATGAATGGTCTAATTATACTAATTGGCCATATTCTGTGTTGCCAAACAATATTTCAAACGCACCTTTGGACGGTCTTGATACTTCTATTGTTTTAACCGCTGATGGTAGACCAACCGGTCCATTTAGAAATCCAAATGGGTCACAAACCGGTATTGCAGTTACCGGCGATTATGCTGTTGAAAACCGTAAGGATATTTTAGAAACTATGGGCATTTTGTTTAACGGAGAATATAGAGAAAATTTAATGGTTCGAGAAATGTTTGATTTTGTTGAAAAATACTCACGCACACCTGGAAATGCATTAAATGGACTTTATGTTTATAATTTTAGTTTAAATTCAAACATTCGTGAATATCAACCGTCTGGTGCCGTAAACATGTCCAGATTTAAACTTGTTGAATTAGAAGTTAATACATATATTCCTCAAATAGACTTGCTTAATGCCAATTTTCAAATTACTTGCGATGGAAGTGGAAATGTTGTTGCTATAAACAATTCTTCGTGGCGGCTTTATGAATATAACTTTAATATGACGCTATTTGAAGAACGATATAACTTATTATCTTTTATTGCTGGTAGTTGCGGACTTATGTATGCCAAGTAATATCTTTGTTTATTTTAAATGACAACGCCTTTTTTTAGCAATATGCATAAGGTTGGTATAAAAAATTATTTAAATTCTCTTGATTTGTTTGTTGAAACATTTAAAAACAAAGGTGGAAAAAATAAAAAAACAAAAAAAAATCCGGATGAAACCCCTGATGAAAATCCGGACAAAGACCCTGACAAAGACCCTGACGAAAATCCGGACGAAAATCCCGATGAAAAACCGGACGAAGACCCCGATGAAAAACCGGACGAAGACCCCGATGAAAATCCGGACAAAGACCCTGATAAAAATCCGGACGAAAACCCCGATGAAAATCCGGACAACCCAGTTGAAGGGTTTAAGTCAAATAATAAACGCAAAAAAAATAATAAACGCAAAAAAAATAATCAACGCGCCCCAATACAACAACCATTATTTACTATGTCATCAATACTTTTAAAAATGGGCGCCACAGAAAACGACATTAAAATAGTAAAAACAGTATTAGGCACTTTTTTTCATTTGTTTTTGGCATTTTATATGTCGTATTCATGGTATTTTAATTGGTTTGTAGATAAGCCAGACCCAAGCATAAAATCATATTTTGAATGGTTAGAAACAAATAATATTACAAATTTTTTATCGCAATATGCTGTATTGTTAATAGAAAAACTACATCAAATTTTGTTTAATTTTTTTCCTAACACGCTAAGTTTTATAAAGTATGTGTCAAATGAACATCTTGGAAACCGGTTTATATTTTTTACTATATTTGCAGCATGCTACAGTATTGTTCCTCCAATAATAGATAAAGTATTAACCGTTTTAACATCACTTCAACTTAAAGTATTAAATGTATTTTCAAATATTAAACGCGGTGCTAAACCAAAAGAAATTATAAAATCATTATTAGACGAGTTATTTAAATTAACAAATTCATTGTCCGGAAATAGTTTAACTCCACTAATGTCGTTTTTTTTTATTTCAATTTACATAAGCAATTTAGTATATGATGAGCGAAAAAGTTTTTTTAAAAACGCATTTAATGAAGTTCCTTCTTCTGTTGCCAAGTTTATGAGCGGAACTGTAATATATATAATTTGGTTGATATTTAAAGGTGCAATACTATTTATGCCTTCTATAAATGTTGCAACGTTTTTTACTACATTAATGTTTCTTTATTATTCATTTTTTCGAATGTGGATTAAAGGTGGTTCTATGTTTGATATAAATACAAGTATTAACATGTTTAATAGTAATGACACTGAAAAATCCTCATTTTATAAGGTGTTTTTTGATGAACGCCCTTTAACAGATACATTTGGAACTACTATAAACAATTTTGAAAAATTCGCAGCTTGGTGTGTGTATATGTTTCCTTATTTGTTTTTTGTTTTTGGATTATTGGGTCAAATGTTTTCTTTATATAATATTGATAATTTATATTTATTTATTGCAATATTAGTTGCCATGTTTTTGCTAATTATTACCCTAGTTACATATGCACTTAACACATTTGGATTTGCAAAAGTTGTAACAGAACAAGTAAAAACAGATGCAAAAACATTTTCTATAACAGAGTTGTTTAAAATTAACAATACTGATAATGCAGTTCCTTGGAAAAAACCTTGGGAACAATTACGTGAAAATGCAAAAATTATTATTGAAAAACAACAAACCAAAACATAATAGTGTAAAAATGATATAAACCTGTTATAAAATATATTTTATAACAAGATGCCAAAAAAACCGTCGCATACACCTGTTGTTAAAAAAAAATACTATCCGCTAGTTAGTGTTTGCACACCTACGTTTAATCGTCGACCTTTTTTCCAAACTACATTCCAATGCTTTAAAAATCAAACCTATCCAAAAGACCGCATGGAATGGATTATTGTAGATGATGGCACCGATAAAATAAAAGACCTTGTTCAAGCATCTGGTATCCCTCAAATTAAATATTTTGAAGTTGACGGAAAATTGGCATTAGGTGCAAAACGTAATTTAATGCATACCCATTGTAAAGGCTCTATTATTGTTTATATGGACGATGATGATTATTACCCGCCAGAACGTGTTGAACATGCGGTAGAAACTTTGCAAGGCGACCGCAAAGCCTTGTGTGCAGGCTCTTCTGAAATATATATTTATTTTAAACATATTTCACAAATGGTGCAATTTGGTCCTTATGGACCCAACCATGCCACTGCAGGCACCTTTGCGTTTAAAGCCGAAATGCTAAAGGAGTGTAAATACGATAACCATGCTGCATTAGCCGAAGAACGTTCATTTCTTAAAAATTATACAATTCCTTTTGTTCAACTTGACCCTATGAAAACTATATTGTGTTTTTCTCATGAACATAATACCTTTGATAAACGACGGTTGTTAGAAGCCGGATATAATGAAGTTATGAAACCTTCTAATAAAACGGTTGATGACTTTATTAAACTGCCGCATGAAAATGCTATTAAAAAATTCTTTATGGAAGATATTGACCAACTGTTGGCAAATTATGCCCCAGGCGAACCTAAAATGAAACCAGACGTTCTTAAACAAATTGACGAAATTATGGAAGAACGTAAAAAACAATTGCTTGAAGAACAAGGAAAAGCACAAAAAGTTTTCATGCAAGGCGCTGATGGCAAACAGGTTGAATTGTCAGCCCAGCAAATTATTGAAATTATACAGGGTCAACAAACCCAAATTATTGCATTACAATCTCGTGTTAAATTGCTTGAAAACATTGTTATTGGTTGCCCACAATGTATTGTAAAACTCGGCGACTCTTAAATGTTTTGCGCTTACGCTTTGGTTTGCCACCAAATTTGCGAAACGATTTGTTTGCGCCTAATTCTTCAATCACCATTTGTTTTTTTGTTTTCATTTCGCATACATTTTTTTTATGTCTACAACTATAATCTATTAATCCAATATTTACAATGCCTAGACTTTGAAAATATTGACAAATATCATTTAATTCAATGTCTTTATCTGTATCTATTGTTTCCACAGTATTGTTGTGAAATACGTTTGTCCCATTATCATCATGCATGTTAAACATTTGGTTCAAAGTAACCATGTCGTCCTTAATAAGTAAATTTAATAAGTGTGTTTCGCCTTCTGTTGCATCCGTATTTACAACTGCCAATACATAAATACCTGGGCATAATAAATTTTTAAAATTATAAAGTTTGTTTTTAATTGGCTTTATTACGTTGCATGATTGATTTCTGTATTTGTGGGCAAGCATAACTGTGTAGTCAGCAACAATATGGTCATTTGATATTTCGTCCAACTCTTTTATATATTTTGTTTTTACGCATCCCATTTCATTTATTACTTCGGTAAATGTGGATGGGTGAAAACGTAATGTGTTTTCTAACGTATTTGCAATAAACTCTGTTATTCCATCATCAGTATGTAACGTAACTATGCCAGAACCTGGGCTAAAATTATAAGATAATACATTTGTATCCGACATAATATTTGTATCCAAATCTGTTCCATCTCCATCAATGAAAATAATTACAAATGGTAACTTGGTTGGTTCTGTTTTATATATAAAACAATGAAACTTAAGTCTAAATAACAACATGTTTTCATAAATTTTTTGAATAAAATATTCAAGAATTTCTTTGTTGTCGCAATCGTTATAAATATCTTTTATAATACGCGACATAAAGTCTTTTTTTTTACGTTTTGCCGTAAACAATAAATTTATAAATCTGCGAACCAATTGTTTAATTTCATTTATTTTTGGGTTTGAAAAATGTGTATTTAACAGTTTGCATGCATATACTAATCCGTTTAAACAAGTTGCGTAACTACATTTTTCATAATTATTAATTAGCTGTTCAAAATAATTTTTCACTGACATCTATATAAAGATAACCAATTATAATTGTTTAACAAAATGACACCGCATTTTTTACGTTTATCAAATCGTATTATAAATACAAACACTATTCGCACTGTATGGCAAGACCCTGTTAAACAAAGTTATCATATTATGTTTACTGTGCAAGATTATTCTGGTAATTGGATGTTTGGTTCGGGAGTGCTATCAACTAGTGACCATGACGTTTTATACGAAAAAGACAAACACCCTAATGATTATGCTGTGCTTGATAAATGGTATAATTCTTTTACTTCTTAGTGCGCGTTTTTTTCTTTTCGCGACGTTTTTTTCCAGTTTTTTTTGTTTTTGAGGGTTCTCCGCCAAATGTTCTAAATTTTTTATGTGCACCAAGTTCGTCAATTATCATTTGTTTTTTCATTTTTGTTTCGCAAAAATCCTTTTTATATCTGCATGTATAATCTAATACTCCAATATTTGTAATATTTATACTGTTAAAATATGTGCAAATATCATTTAATGTAATATCAACATCATTTGTTATTACAGTTGATACGCCCAACCTTTCAATAATTTCATTTTTAAATATATCTATGCCATGCGTATCTGGCATTTTAAACAATCTATTAAAATCAACCATGTCGTCGTGTATAAGCAAATTAAATAACCGATATGATGCGTTTTCTATTTGCGAATTTACAACTGCTAACACGTATATACCAGGGCATAATAGCTGGTTAAAATTATATAATTTGTTTTTTATCGGTTTTATTAAGCTGAATGCATAGTTTTTATATTTTTCAGTTAATTCATATAGTTTTGTGTTGTCTTCTTTGTGATACATGTCCGTTAATGCTGCGCTATAGTTTAATGACAGTGTGTTGTCGGGTGGCGATATGTATTTTGATTTAATTGTGCCAATATTTTCTATAAACTCTGTAAACGTAGCAGGATGCGCGCGTAATGCATTTTGAAACGTTTCTAACAAATATATGTTGTCCGCATCATTAATCGGATAAGATATTAATCCGGGTGCTGCAGCCCAATTATATGATAATAAATTTGTTGTATTTTGAATTGGTTCATCTAATTCTTTTGCATGGCCGTCTATAAACAAAATAACATATGGCGCAGGTTGAGTGTTGGATTTGTAAAACACAGAACTATAATTTTGTCTGGTTACCAACATTGTTTCATATATTTTTTGTATTACGTATTCATGCATTTCTTTGTTTTTACATAGTCTAAATATTGCGTCAATAAATGTTGATGCATATGTATTGTTTTTATTGTAACGCAGACTAAAAAAATAATCAATAAATTCGCGCATATTGTTTTTTAAATTTTTTGCACGTTCAGTTGTTGGGTCTAAATTACAAAGCGCCAATATATATGTTAAATTTTTTGCCATATTTGGGTCTTTGTTTGAAGTAAAATAATGAATACGAGAGTCATATGTAAACATTTATATATACAAATAAAAAATTGATTTATTAAAGTTTTTTATTATATTTTTATATAAAATAAAATGTCAACACCATTGTCTCAATTATCTAAAAAAGATTTGTTTGATTTATGTCAAAAATACGAAATTAAACAGTATAAATACAAAAACAAAACTGAAATTGTAGCCATGTTACAACCTGTTATGCAATCCCCACAACCTGCTATGCAATCGCAACCTTATAACCCTGACCCAAGCCCTGACCCAATCCCTGACCCAAGCCCTAACCCTAATCCAATGCCTACGTTTATAGAAGTATGTGCTGGCGGCGGCGGACTAAGTGCTGGATTAATAAAATCAGGGTTTATTCCATTATTGTTAAACGATAACAATAAAGACTGTTGCAAAACCCTTAAACAAAACCATCCTGAAACAAATGTAGTTTGCGGATCTATGGCTGAAATAGATTTTACGCCTTATGTTGGAAAGGTTGACTTATTAACAGGCGGCGTGCCTTGCCAATCGTTTTCACAGGCAGGTTTGCGAAAAGGTCTTGAAGACCCGCGTGGCGATTTAATGATGAAGTTTATTGATATTGTTAACTTAACCAAACCAAAAGTATTTATGGTAGAAAACGTAAAAGGATTGCTGACACATGACGGTGGCAACACTATTAAAACTATTATTGAAACTATGTGTCAAAGTGGTGACTACACTGTTCAATACAAGTGCTTAGATGCGTCTAAATATGGTGTTCCGCAAAAAAGAGAACGTGTGTTTATTGTTGGCACATTAAAAACTTTGGGCACAACGTTTCAATATCCGACAGAAAATACGGTAAAAAAAGTGTTACGCGATGTTTTAACAGATGTTCCGCCATCAGATGGAGCAAAATATAGCGCCGACAAAATAGAGCTGTTTAAGTTGGTGCCTCAAGGGGGATGTTGGGTAAATTTGCCGGAAGATTTACAAAAACAATATTTGGGCAACAGCTTTTATTCAGGTGGTGGAAAACGCGGTATTTTACATAGGTTGTCTATGGATAAGCCCGCATTAACATTGTTGTGCACCCCATCACAAAAACAAACCGAGCGATGTCACCCAATAGAAAATCGTCCGCTTACTGTTCGTGAATATGCTAGAATTCAGTCGTTTGATGATGATTATGTATTTGTTGGTAGTATGAATTCACAATACAAACAAATTGGTAATGCAGTTCCAGTTGAACTTGCGCGACAAATGGGCATGTCCATAAAAAAAGTGTTGGTTTAAAAATGTTTGCCAACATTTTTTATTCATCTAAATCCAAGTCATCCACATCCTTTGTTTCCGTTTTTTTTACATTATGGTCTAAATAACGATACATCCGTTTTACGTCTAGCTTGTTTATTTCATAATTTTCAAAAAACGCCTCTACTTCATTTAATATAGTGGCGTCGTTTAAAAAATCCGCGTTTCTTTTTCCGTAATTTGTGCGAAATTCCTGAAAAAACGCTATTAAATCCTTTTTATCCATATCCATTTTTTGACATAAGTCATATATAAACTCTAAATTATTGTATTCGGTTGAGTATTTTGTTAATACCTTTGTAAATCTTATACTTTCGTCCGCTGGTTTTACCGGATTTTTTATTGTTTTATGAAATATACGATTGTTGTTAAAGGTTTTCATTAAACTGCTTATTTCATTAAATTGCCAAATTTGATTTTGAAACGTTATTCGGTCAATATAATCCGCATAACACATGTTTTCTAAAAATCGCATATAAAATGGTATTGACCCTGCTGGCAATGTATCAACAATATTTTCATGCCATAATAAAGACACAACAGTTCTGTCGGTTTCATTCATTAACATTAAGTGTTCATCCATTTTAAATGGACGTGTCAATAAAGACTTTGTTATTTTATTAGTATCCTCATTAAATGTTTTTATATTTAATATATTGTTTAATACTGTGTCGTTTATTAGAGATGGGTCTAATCGTTTTACAAATTCTAGTTTACGTAGGTCACCAGATGCATAATTGTTAATTAACGTATGTTTTTCATTTGACAATAAAGGAAATGTTTTTTCAATTAATTGCAACATTTGTGGTTGTGTTGGTGTTTTAATTTCAAACACATTACACACCTTCATTAATTCCTTTATTTTTTTATCAATATTGTAATTGCCAATGCATATTATTGGATTATTGGTTGAACTTTCTTGTTTCTGTTTTTTTGTTTTTTTTTGACGTATTAATTTTATAAGTGCATTTAATCCACCTTTATCGCCGCTATTCATACCATCTATTTCATCCATTACAATTGCTATTTTGCGAATTTTTTTGCGCATCATGTCTAATACGTTACATGATGATATATTATTACTTGTAATTGCATCTACAAAAGATTTATTACGCACATCTCCTGCGTCATAATGTATAATGTCATAATCCATTTCCTTTAAAATTTCTTTAATAAATGTTGTTTTGCCCACACCGGATGACCCATAAATATAAAATCCCTTTTTATAATTAACATTTTTATATTCTTTATCAAAATTACTTAGTATTTCTTTTATTGCGCTTGCTGTTTGTTCACGGTCTAATATATTATTTATCATTATTTAATATAAAATCGTATAATGTCTTTATTACAAGATAATTATATATATTTATTTGGTATATAAACGCATATACTTACAATATATTGCTTTTGTTTTAACAAAGACCGGTTATAAAAAACCCCCTGTTAAAATAATGTTTATATAAAACAAAGTTGATTTAATAATTATTTTTATGCGTATATAAAAATAATAATATTGGTATAATTATGCAAACAACTTAATATATTAAAGTTTATTTACCAAACGCACTAAAATCAGCTGTTATAGGTCTGTAATTCGACCCTTTTGATTGAAGCGCGCCGCCATAAGAGTATGCATCATATTGGCTTGTAGCAGGTGGATAGCCAGTATTATTGCGGTTATATCCTGTGCCTGCTCTTGCATATGACTGTTGATAACCAACACGGGTAGCGTTATCGTTTGTGCCAGATAACATGTTGCCCAGACCTGACCCTGCTGAATATAATAAATCCGCCGCAGTTCCTATTGTGCCTGATACTAAAGACCCTGCTGTGCCAATTGTTCCAGTAACTACATTTCCGGCTGTGCCAATTGCATTGTTTGCAACACCACCCACTGTTCCAACTGCGCTGCCAACTGTGCCAGCCACATTAGATACTGCTGACCCTGCCGATTGTCCAACAGATGCTAGTGCGGATGATGGTCCCGTAACTCCGCTTTGACCTTGGCCTTGACCTTGACCTTGGCTTTGACCTTGGCCTTGGCTTTGGATTTGACCAAATGCAAGCGAAGACCCGCCACTACTTTGGGTTCCACTGCCACCTTGTCCACCACATGAAGTGCAAACACCAGATTGTGCAGCAGGACATGATGGACATGATGGACACACAGGTGGAACAACTTGGGTTTTAAGCATATATTGCGACCATTTCATATACTCGTTCTCTAATTCACTAGTGTCGTCTTTTTTTGTTTCTGTTTTTTTTTCATCAGCAGTAGCATCCGGAGCCGGTGTTTGTGCAGAGCTTGCTTGTCCACCAGACGTAATTGGCGCATATACTGCTAATGACTGTGCAATTGATATTTCACCAGTTGTTGCATCATAAACATCATTTAAAACTAATATAACAGTGTCTACATTTCTTGACCAATAAACAACAGTGCGTTTTGTATTCGGTTCGCGAACAACATAGGCAAGACTTGCGGTATCTTGTAAAGTGGTTATTCCAGATGCTTCTGTGTGACCACTTACAGGCGCAGCAGTTGTATACTCATATGATGGTTTATCAGACGTTCCAATAATACCTGTTTTTCCATAATTTCGTTTATATACTTGAACTGTTTTTGGCGTAGCCGCAACCGGTGGCGTAGCTGCAGCATTTGCTGCAACGGCAGGTTTTACAATTAATAAATTGCCATTTAGTTTGTCATATAAAATGTTTTTCTTAATACGATACACAAGTTTATTGGAATTATCATAAAGCTCCTCTTTTACTTCTTTTCCATTACTTGCTTTATCGGTGTCACCAGCGTCGGGGTCTGCCCATGTTGATTGCAGTTCTCCAACAGACCATGCAGTAGCAGTATCGGAATCCGCCTTTTGATTGTCGTAAATTATAAGCCTGCTAATTTCATAACCCCCTGCACTAATTCCAGTAATTAACATAATAAAGGTTCGCTTGCCATAACTAACAGCAACTACTTGCTCTTTTATGTCACCGGAATTAATTTGTATGGTCACAGGGTCATTTAATGTGTCTAATGTAACACTCTTTATTATGTCGCCAACTTCTTTATTTACGTTGTCATATGTGTATACAAATTGCGTGCCATTGCGTTTAAACGCCTTTATTTGTCCTGTTATTTTAGGGTCTTTATCGGTTTCTTTTGTAAATGGAACTAAAAAGAAAATTCCATTCATATAATTGTAATAAATATCGTCTGTAATGCGTGTTGTATATTGGTATGTAGTTGAGTAATCTGAAAATTTGGAAAAAACATTGAAATTATTTCCCAAGCTCATAGAAAAACCTTCTTTCTTTATTGCCATTTGTGATAAAAACACTAAAATCAGTAATAATATTATAAACACCCATGTATGTTTTAATGACATCATTCTATACACTTCGCTACGAAAAAATTGATATATAAAATACTTTATATACCAACTAATAAAACTTTTATAACTATTATGCAAAAACCTATTAAGTTTAAATCAAATCCTGTGCCTCTGTTACCAGTATATAATGCATCGCATGCATTTGAAATTGGTATTGATGAAGCAGGTCGCGGACCCTTGTTTGGTCGCGTATACGTAGCCGCTGTTATTTTACCTAAAGAACTTGATAAATTTCATCACGAATGGATGCGCGATAGTAAACAAATTAAAAATCGCAATACTATGCAGGCATTGGCAACATATATTAAGGAACACGCACTATATTGGTCTGTTAAATATGGTGAAGCTGATGAAATAGACCGTGATAATATATTGGCTTGCACTATTAATAAAATGCATGAATGTGTGAATGAAATTGCTGAAAAAACATCTTTGGCAAATGGCTTTTTGTTAGTTGATGGTAACTATTTTAAACCATATATTAAATATAATAGCGTAAGCGAAACATTTGAAAGCATTAACCACGAAACGTTTGAAAAGGGTGATGGACGATTTTCAGCAATTGCTGCCGCATCTATTCTTGCTAAAAATGAACGTGATACTTGGATTGAACAACTATGTGAACAATATCCTGTGTTAAAAACAGTTTACTCATTAGACACCAACATGGGATATGGAACAAAAACGCACATGAATGCTATTGCAACATATGGTATTACTAAGTGGCACCGAACATCGTTTGTGCCTTGTAAAAATAAACCGTTAATTCAGTTAAATAATTTATAAAAACTGTTGTTTTTTAATTCTTCATAATTACAGGCCAAATCATCATAATATGTATATGCCAAAAATTTACATAAATCAAAATGTGTTTTGTTAAAAGGAGTTTCTATTTTTTTATATATAATATATGCATTATATAACGCATTAAATGCCCAAAAGTCGTCATTAATATAATAGTTTCGTAAATACATTACAAACCTTTCAAATTGGTCACCATATTCACTATAAAAAAACTGCTGGTTGTCGCAAAAATTAATAAAATCTAGCGCTAGTTCCATAATATAAAAATATGCATAATGTTTATAAATGGCTTCCGCTAGATTTTCAAATGACAAAGGGCGCATAATTAAAAGAAATGCAATTGATACTATTGTTGGTCGTTATATGCTAGATACACCTGGGCAGGGTCTTGATTTACCGTTTAATGCTGACCCACATTATCGTATACAAGGTTGGGGTGGGTCTGCACTTGGTAATTATACTAATTTAGTAGACGTAAATTCTGATTTACGTGGTCTTACACGTCCTGCCAATAAAGATTTACCATCATTAAATGATTACGCAAAATATGCTGTTAAACCAAACACCGAATTTTCTTTTAGTGCTGGACAAAAAGAAATTAACTATTTAACAGACGAAACACGTGCATCTAATCCTGCATGGATGTTAAAAGAAGCTGCCATAGGTGACACTCGATGGACTGCAACCCATATTAATCCCCAAGACTTAAGATATTTAAATAAACCTTTTTATGAAAACTTAAACACACGTATTTTAGAAAAAGATACATTTGATAAAAATAGAAGTCGCCGATAAATATTAACCGATAATATAATATTATGGAACTAGCTATACCACTTGTTGCTTTGGGAAGTTTATATATAGTGTCAAACCAGAAAAAACCAGAGGGGTTTTTACCAAATCTTGATATTCCTGATACAAATTATCCACCTCCGGCTGACCAATATACTGGCGAAACAGAGGTAACATCTCAGCTGGCAAAAACACATGCATATGATGGTCCATCTGCATATACAGATAAATATTTTCCATCAAGGTCAGATATGACATTAAGTGTTGGCACTCAAAATACTAATGCTGGTGGCAGCAAAATTACTGCACAAACATACACTAGTTTAGATGGTCGTGAGGTAGATGCCAGCTATTTTAATCATAACAACATGACGCCGTTTTTTGGCAGTAAATTGCGCGGACCCGTAAATCCAACCTCTAATGAATCTAAGTTGGATACCTATTTAGGAACAGGCTCTTTTCAAAAAAATAAAGAAGAACAAGCTCCAATGTTTAGTCCAAATGAAAAAGTTCAACACGCATATGGTGCGCCAAATATGAACGATTTTTATCAATCTAGAGTGGTGCCAAGTATGAATATGAATGGCATTAAACCCTTTCAAGAAGAACGTGAACGCCCTGGCTTATGCGGCGGCGACGATTTTGCTGGATATAATTCTGGTATGGGTTGCCGTGAAGCATGGATGCCACGTGGGGTAGATGAACTGCGTTCACTAAATAGGCAAAAAGCAACAGATACTATGTTACTTGGTCATGAAGGTCCTGCTGCAAGCCGTATTAAAAACGTTGGTGTAATTGGAACTGTGCAAAAAAACCGCCCAGATACAGCATTTGAATGGGGTCCCGAACGTTATTTTACTACCACTGGTGTTGGTAAAGCACAAACTGCACAGGCTATACCAATTGACCGATATGTTACGCGTCCTGAAACCAGTGTTGAATATGAAGGCATTAAAGGTGTTGCACAAGGATGCACAAAACCGCTTGACCCTGGGTCTATTTTGCCTAGTCATCGCACAGAAAACGGACCCACCCAAATTGGTGTTGCGAATTCTGTTGGACGCGCCTTTGCAACAGAAGGTGATTATGGTGCTAAGTCAACACAGGTTTATATGAATAACCGCACATATAACCAACAAGACGACGACGGGTATTTTGGTGCTATGAAAAGCGGTATTGGTGCTGTTGTTGCGCCTATATTAGAAATGCTGCGTCCGTCTCGTAAAGAAAACGTGGTTGGTAATATGCGCGTATATGGTGACGCTAAATCAGCTGTTGGACAAGGCTATTTATATAATCCAAATGATGCCCCAGCAGCAACTATGCGCGAAACTACTGAAAATGCGCCTATGCACTGGAACGTAAATCGTGGCCAAAGTAATAACGGATATTTATCTACGCCGTATCAATCCGTAGAGCAAAATCGCGATACTACCACACAGTCGTATATAGGCGGCGCTGGGTCTGTGCATTCCGCATTTCGCTCTTATGATGCCGAATTATCTTATGTGCCAAGTGATATGAAAAATATTACTGCCAAAGGTCGTATGGGCAATGGTAATATTGCCCTTTTTGATGGAAATATTAATTACCAAGGTAAACCAAAAGACTTGGATATGATTAATAATCGCGCCACTGTTCCAAAATTACCTGCACAAAACCGTTCATTGGAAACTTTTGGTTCTTTACAAACAAAGAGTGTTTCAGAAATGCGCGAAAATGACAGAAACGACCCAAATCTTTATGAAGTGCTTCGACAAAATCCATATGCACTACGTCGCTCTTATAATTCATAAACCTTGTTTTATTGTTTATAAAGGTAATTTATAAGTTGCAAAGGCAATTACCTAAGCTTATTTATGTGCCAACCCATCATTGCACCTTAGTGGGTCTGCATTGTAAAAGTGCAAAGACATAAAACAATAAATCCTATGTTTAAAACAAATAAATCCTATGTTTAAAACAAATATTTTTACAATTGCAACAGGTTGTTGTTGTGTGTTTACTTTTACTAATTTTGTGTTTAGAAAAATAGGTTATGCGCAAGGATTAGTATTTATAAAAAAATTGTATGGCGGTTACAACCATTTAATTGGAGAAGATATATTATTTGAACAATACGAATTTTTTTGTGCTTGCGCGAATAACGAATTAAGGTTAGCTAAAAATCTTTTAAGCAATTATTTGCATATTAATGTATCTGCAAATCAAGAAACCGCGTTTAGATGGGCTTGTTCAAGTGGAAATTTAAATGTAGCAAAATGGTTGTTAAGCATAAAGCCAGACATCAATGTGTCAATTGGTAATAATCATGCGTTTTTTATGGCGGCTTTATATGGTGACAATAAAGAACTTAAAGTAACAAGGTGGTTATTGTCTATAAAGCCAGACATAATAAACTCTAATATTATAGATAATTTAATAACATTTTCAGTTTTTAAGCGTAAACCAGAAATTATTAAATTAATAATTGAAAAAAACCCAAATGTTAATTTAACTAATGTTTTTATTGAGGCATGTAATCGAAAGTGTAATATATCAAAACATATTATACAATCAACAAATATTTTTAAATATTCTGTAAAAAATAATTGCATAACCAATAATTGTGAGTTTTATGTTTTAGTTTATATTTTTAAAAAAACAAACAACTTAAACAAATTAAGTTTATGGAATTTTGCAAAAATGGTTGTAAAATTATGCACTTAACCTTAATTTTCAACCGCAAATGCAGTTGCGCGTCTGTCAGCCTTAGCATTTTCCTTATACAGTTCAGCAAAATCCATAACATTATCTGGGTCTAATCTTGTATTTAACGCAGCAAGCGCAGCGCTTATTTTTACGTCGTCGTCGTGATACCGTTTTGTTCCGTCTGGCCAAAAAAGCGCGTCATCTAACCACAGAATGCGTTGAAATCTGTCCGGATTATCTAACCATACCCTTAGTATGGTTTTTGGTTGGTTTAAAACCTTTGATTTAAACTCATCTCTATCGTGAGACATAGTATATGCTTTTGCAAACCTGTCAACTACATTAAAATAATCGCGTTGCCCTTCATTAAATAATGTTTTTTTAATAAGCAGTTTTAAATCACCATGCGACAATGATTCATTCCAAGTATCCATGCGCTCTTCGCGTCTATCTGGATCCATATTATACTTTGTAGACATAATGGTTTCAAACTGGTTTTTGTAAATTGGGGAAGCCGGTTTGATTGTTTTTTTTCTTAAACGCTGTGTGCGTTTTGCCTTTTTACTTTTACGAAAAAAACGGGTAACCATGTTATATATTATAACATGTCTAAGTTTTTCTAAACTTTTGCACTCTTAAAGTAATTTGCTTTGCAAATTACGACGCTTTCCCAAAGGGAAAGCTAACCGCCGATACCAACGCTGCGCGTTGGAAACCTGAAATCGCCAATACGGCGATTTCTCGGATTTTGCGGTTGGCAAAATGGTAGCCGCATTGCGGCTACCTATATTTTAGCCTCCCGACCTAAAATGTGTTTTTATTAGTGACAAAGGCCACCGTATGTGGCCGACGGTCGCCCGCAAAGCGGGCTTAGTGACAGTTACTTCGCGGTTTACTCTGTTAATAATCTTGGAACACAATTAATTGTTTGCAACTCTTGTGCCAACAACTTAAACGCATATGGTATTTCCACATATGCAAAGTCGGTTGTATTACCGCATGTGCCGCACATATGAACCGTATAATTTGTTTTGTGCACAGTAAACCCTTTGTCATTGTATTGCGCAATTAATCCACATTTTTTACAAACATGCACACTATATTTGTCCGACACGTCATACAAACGTTCTCTGCAAAATCGGCTCATACCATGTGCTAACAACCCGTCTTTCTCCATTTCACCCATTCTAAATCCACCGTCGCGCGCACGGCCTTCTGCAGGTTGACGTGTTAAATTTACCATGGGACCAATGGATCTGCTGTGTTGTTTGTCATTTACCATGTGCTTCAGTCGCTGGTAAAATACGGGTCCGATAAAGATATTTGTATCAAATTGTTCTCCAGTAAGTCCGTTATACATAACTTCGTTGCCATAACTTTCGTATCCCACTTTTTGCAACTCGTTTGCAATCGTTTTTACATCCAATTCACCAAAACTGGTTCCATCACCAAACATGCCCAGTTCTACTAATACCTTGCCTAATATGGTTTCTTTAAGTTGTCCAATAGTCATTCGACTAGGGATTGCGTGTGGGTTTATAATAATGTCAGGGCGAAGCCCGTCCTTCGTAAACGGCATGTCGCACTCTGGAATAATGTTTCCGACCGTACCTTTCTGACCTATAAATAGAAATAGAAATATAAAATAAATGTTAGTAATAAATAAATACATTAATAATTAAAATATATGAATTAACTTACCATGCCTGCTGCTGTTTCCAGTAAATGAGCAACGTCCATTTCTGCGAACCAAAAATACCTCCGAAGGAACTCTTAAACAATATACTTTTCCATTAAACCGCTTTCCATATTTTACGTTACATTGAGATGTTTCAATTTTCATATTGTTAGCGTTATATATTACCATATCAATGGTTTTGTTTATAAATTTGTTTGCAGGTTCTAACACAAACCCGTCTCCAAAATTTGCATACAAACGGTGATTTGTTGTAATATATTGACTAATTTTATCAGTCTCTATTTCACACATTTCTCCTTCATGGTCAAACTCTAAAATTTCAAGCGGAATAACATATTCCAATGTTGATGTTTCGCGATTAAGTTGTGCAACCTTATCAGTTGGCATAACATTACAAATTTTAACCCACCCACGATTTTGAGTAAGAACATCATGGTCGTCTGTCATACAAAATTTATCGCCAAAAACCGGTTTACGCAGTATACGTGCCCTAACTTTGGCAGTATTGTATCCTTCACCATTGCGCCCAACATAATTTTTATCTACATACGTTTCTTCGTGTGTTCTATAGCACTTGCTTTGGTCTTCAAACTTAATAACCTTTGTAGGGTCATTGCGATTTTCTTTAATATGCAAAACCTTTGCCATAATAACGTCGCGGTCACGTATCATTTCGTTTTCGGGCATAAACCCATCTTGACCAATACGCTCATAATTACCATATTTAATACCCTTTGTTTTTGCAGGGTCTGGTTTACATCTTGATACAAATCGCGTAATGTTTTTGTCTTCGTCTTTTTCTGTGTGATAAATGGTTGTCAAAAACATTCCGCGGTCAATAGACCCGCGATTAATCAACACACTATCCTCCTGATTATATCCGGTATGTGACATAATCGCAACATGAATTTGTTGTCCAGAAGGGATTTTTACCAAATCCAGCCAATTCATAAGTCGTGTGTCAACTAACGGACGCGATGGATACGTAAGCACGTAAGCGGTTTTGTCAAATCGTTTGTCAAAATTTGTTGCATACATACCCATTGCCTGCTTGCCTTGTGCTGATTGATATGTGTTTCTTGGCGCCTGATTATGTTCAGGAAAAGGAATACATGACGCCAAAACACCAAATATAGTGCTAGGGTGAATTTCAGAGTGTGTGTAATTTACATTTTGGTTTTGGTGCACATAACCGTCCTTTGATTTTAGTGCAATCATTGCCAGATTTTGTTCATCGGGGTCAATATATTCTATTACTGAATTTTCTAGTTTGGTATTTGTTAACAGGTCGTTCCAACAAAGTTTTCCATTTGCAACATCGTCAATAATTTCTTGAGTAATAAGTGCGCGACCATCTTTAACCCGCAACAAGGGTCGTGTCATACGACCTGCATCATTACAAATACGTATTTCCATTGTTTTAGTGTCAAACGTAACAGATGTATATATATTCATTATACCGCGATACTTTTTTTCCTTCATGTCTTGATACAATTCAAGGGGCGTTTCTGTTACGCCTAGCCAACATCCGTTTACAAACACTTTTACCTTGCCATGTAAATCAGCCGGTTTTGCGTTATTTACAGAAGCAATAAATGGTTGCACGTATGTGTAAAGTGATGTGCTGTTGGTGCTAATAGTAAGGTGCGTAAGTTGACTAATGTTTTTAACTAGGCCAATGGATTGACCCTCTGGTGTTTCTGCTGGGCACAAATACCCCCATGTAGTGCCGTGCAATTTGCGCGGGTCAATTAATTCGCCACTTTTATCAATAGGTGTATTTACGCGACGCATATGCGACAAAGTAGCCGCCGTAGTAAGTCGGTTTACAACTTGTGCAACACCAACCTTACTGCTATTACTTTGTTTAATACTAAAATCGCCGGTGCTTAGTGCGCGGTTAATGCCGGTTTCAATGGTAGTAGATTTAATAAACTTGCATATATTGGACGGATTAATAATATTTTCATAGTCATTATTGGATTTCCAAGAACCGCTGTTAATTTCCTTTATTACATTTTTTTGCATTTCTTTTACCAACTTGTTAAAATAATTGCGAAACAAATTATTTAATAATGTGCCAGTCATATCAATGCGTTTATTTACATATGAATCACGGTCAGTTGCAGGCGCTTGTCCAAGCGCAACCTTAATTAATTTGTTTGTCATATATCCTAAGAAATACAGTTTTTGCTGCGGAGTTTGACAGTGCGGAAATAAGTCATTGTTTAGCACTTCAATTGCAAAGTCGCGTTTCTTTCTTGAACCGGCTTCCTTTTCCATGTTTATAGGCGTATAAGCAACATATGAAGTAATATGCCGCAACGCATCCTCTTTTGTCATGTATTTATTGGATTCAATAATAGACGCATGCAAAAATTTTAACATAGCGGCGTCCTCCAAATTAAGCATAATATACATGCAAATTTCTTTATCCGATGTTACTCCCAATGCGCGAAACACAACAAACAAATCAATGGCTTCGCGAACGCGTGGAATTACAATTTTAAGGGGGTGTCCATATCCATTGTTTTTACTAGCAACCTCTATTTCAACTTGTTTTGGTGAAATGCATTTATAATCAGGAACCGATTTAATTTCCGCATACCAAATACATCGCGACGCATTTTTACCGTCGTAGCAATAAACAATGTTTTGGGCGGCACGTTCTTGTTGAAGAACCGTTTTCTCAGAGCCTTTAATAATAAAGTATCCACCATGGTCAAACTCGCATTCCCCCAAATCAACAGAATTAATATGGGAATTCTGTGTAAGAACGCAAATTGACGATTTTACCATAATAGGCATTTTTCCAATGTTTATTTTTGGCAGGGTTTTTGTAACAACACGGGTATGTTCCATGTCTTCAGTATCTTTAATAATATATTCAATCTTTGCATCAACAGTCATATTAGAGGCATACGTAAAATTTCGAATTTTTGCCTCCATTGGCAACATAGTTTTTGTTGCGCCGTTATTTTCATAAATTTGTGGAGGATATATTTTTAAATTGTCAAATACTACTTTAACTTCTAACGTATATGCACCTTTGCTTTGCACAAAATCTTTGTCTGACCTTATAAAAACAGGATTAAACATGTCAATAGTTTTTTTAATATCGTGATTTACAAAATGGTTATATGATTCAAGCTGATGCCTAACCAAACGCGATGAGTGTTGGCCACTAAAATACGACTCAATGATTTTAAAGGCTTCTGTGTTATAGTTTTTGATATGGTCAAGAACGCCCTTTCCATCAAGTGTATCTGTGTTTGCTAACGCTGCTGCCTTTTGTTCATCTACTATAACCTGTTCTAAACATTTTGTCTCTTCGTTCTTAGCAGCAACGGCAACAGCACGCTTAGTAGTCTTCTTAGTAGGTTGCATTTTAATTTAAATATTTGCTAATAGGTTGCAATCGGATTGTTTTTAAGTCGTTTTAAAAACTGTTTTAGCAAATCAATTTTTTTTGGTGTGGTTGGTGAAATAACCGTTATAATAAAATATGTATTTATTATAACTAAAACGCAATATGTCGTTTATGTCGCAACAACGATTAAATATTGTTTTTAAACAAATACCTTCTGTAATTACAATGCCTGATCAATCAAATTTACTTATAATGTTAAATTTTGATAATAGTGCTACAAACGTTGGAACACTTGCTGGTAATATTATTTATTACAATACCAATTCATATAACAACTTTACCGGTGGTGAACTATCTGCTACATATAAGTATGCAACCAGTGAAAGCAAAAATGCTGTTGGGTTTTTGTTGTCTTCGTTGCAAATTGTTAATACCACTGGAACACCCGGAAAAACTCTGTATGTAGGGTATTTAAACGTTGGTAATGGCAACGCATTTAAGTGGCCAACTAATAGCACAAAAGGTTCATCATACTCGTTTTGGTTTAAGTTGACAGACATAAATATAGCTAGTGGAACTTATCCATCATTATGGCGGTATCGGTGTGAAGGAAACCCTAGTAATGGTGGTGCTATTGGTGTAGGGTTTACTCCAACCGGAACAAGTATTAATAAAATGTATTTTACGTTTGGCGTTAGCGCAAACGGTGTTGAAAATGTGGTTGGTATAACAAAAGGCACAATGGAAAGTACATATGACGTTAGTTTTACTGGAAAATGGAACCATGCTGCATTATCAGTTACGTTAGGCGGCGCATGGACGCTTGTAATTAATGGTAAAAAATATGCATCTGATATTAGTGCAACAACCTCAGCTAGTTTAACTTCTTTAAATAACACTGCAACTCCAATAGTGTTTGGCGTAGATACATTAACCATTTATCCAAGATGGAGCGGATATTTAGATTGTTTTCGTGTATACGATGTTGCATTATTGGAAGCCCAAATGAAATACTTATATAACCAAGGTATATAAAAATTATAGGCTATATTTTCAAAAACACATATGCAAAAAATATCCAAAGAAAAATGTGGTTCGTTTCAATCTTATTTGCGCCGTTATCAACAAAAATCCTATTTAAATTACAACGAAATATCGCATTTAATGTTGCTTACGTCGTTTCATAATTATTATGAACAACCTTTGTTTCAAACTTTGCCTATTGAAAAGGAAACACAACAAGATATAGTTAACCAGCAACTAATGCCACCGCCTAAACAAAAAATAGAAATAAATGCCAAATTAAACACTGTTTCTGACATTCTTTCTTTATTAGATGCACATCCGCTTAGTGAAAATACAATTTATTCAATTAACCTAGAGATGTTACACAGTATTCGCCCAGAACTAGAGCAACTTAATGCTATGGTTGGTATGAAATCATTAAAGGCTGCCATATTAGACCAACTTCTTTTTTACATACAAGGATTTAACGGTAGTCAAGATTTTAAACACACGGTTTTGTATGGACCGCCAGGAACCGGAAAAACAGAAATTGCCAAAATTATTGGAAAAATGTATTCAAAACTTGGTGTTATTAAAAAACCAACCCAAGAACAAATTTCAAACATAAAAACAACACCTGCATCAGAAGCATTATCCACATTGTTTTCATGCAAACCGATTTCAAACGTTGGAACCACTGCTTTTAAAAAAATTACTAGAGCTGATATGGTAGCAGGATATGTTGGACAAACTGCGCTTAAAACAAAGGCGCTTATTCAAGAATGTTTGGGCGGTGTTATTTTTTTAGATGAGGCATATTCACTTGGAGGAAAAGAAGACGGTGATATATTTTCAAAAGAATGCGTAGATACTTTATGCGAATCGCTTAGTAACTATAAAGAAAATTTAATGTTTATTATTGCAGGATATGAAAAAGAACTAAAAACTAATTTTTTTAACATGAACCCAGGACTGGATTCGCGTTTTGTTTGGCGGTTTAAAATAGATGATTATAGTGCAAATGATTTATGGGACATTTTTACGCTTATGGTTAAAAAAGACCCGCAATGGAAAATAGATACTGAATTGGAAAAATCCGGACAACAATGGTTTAAAACGCATTTTAATAAATTTCCTTGTTTCGGTCGCGACGTCGAAACATTTTTATTTAAAACAAAAATTGCACACAGCAGACGTGTGTATGGAGAGCCGCAAGAAAAAAAAGGAGTGCTTACGTTAACTGATTTAAACACTGGTTTAGAAAAATTCTATTCAAAAGATGTTGCCTTAGAAAAATTGGAAAAACAACGGATGTTAAATTCTTTGTATGCCTAGTTTTTAGCCACGTTTAACATACAGTTATTCAATTGTATGTTAAATTATAGACAACAATAATGTCTGATGAGAAAAAACAAATATTTATTGATGCCAATTTATTTAATCCGGGGGCATATACCGGAGGAAAAACAAAAAAACGCAAGGAAAAGCCAGATAAACCTTTAAAAATAAAAACGCCAAAAACTCTTTCTGTGAAATCTCAGCGTCAACAATTTTTAAAAAAGTTGCGTGAAAAACAAGAACAGCAATATATTTCTTTGTTTGCAAATGAAAAGCCTATTCCAAAAACTACTTCCCATAAAGATGAAGATGCTTTTATGTCAGATTTTGATAAGTCGCTTATGTTTATGAATAAGGTTGCAGAGGCTGCACCAACACCACCGTCGTTATCCAATAATCAAACTTTGCGTAATCGCAATGCATTGCTTTCTGTAGAACCGCCAAAATATGGTTGTTTAAAAGGCGGAACCCTACCTACAAAACGTTCATTTACGCAGCGTTTGTCCCAGCCTTTACAACAGCCTTTGTCCCAGCCTTTGTCCCAGCCTTTGTCCCAGCCTTTGTCCCAGCCTTTGTCCCAGCCTTTGTCCCAGCCTTTGTCCCAGCCTTTGTCCCAGCCTTT